>Ga0315330_10000844_pt1 | contig 19986 bp, 21 predicted proteins | sample M140m34915metaG_FD_203453 | JGI IMG/M metagenome (GOLD analysis project Ga0315330, IMG submission 203453) | Ammonia-oxidizing marine archaeal communities from Monterey Bay, California, United States - M1 40m 34915 | ecosystem: Environmental > Aquatic > Marine > Intertidal zone | place: USA...
GAGCACATATCTGACACACACATCGAGTTCTACAGGCTAAAAGGGTCTGAGGGAGAGCTTACAGTGCTCTCGGAGCGCCTCAAAGCCGCTGTGAGAGACGTTAGGGCTGAGCCTTACGTCTGCCATCAGTACAGCGAGAGCGGCTTCAGGAGCGCATGGAGGCGCCTACAGGGCGGCATGAGGAAGGCAGGTATTGAGCCCTTCCCGTTCCACGACCTGAAGGCCAAGGGCGTTAGCGACCACGAGACCAACCACAGCGGGCACCGTAGCCCCTCAATGAGGAAGACTTATGTTCGGAAACTTCAGCAGGTCGAAGCCACCCGCTAACTTCGTAATCGGTGACGATGAGGTCTGGCCCAGCGAGTTATGTGTACCCCTTCGAATGAATCATGTCCCAGTTCAGCAGACTAGGGGCGTCAACTGGTTTCGTGATGCCCCGAAAGCAAAACGCTTCGGGAACAAATTCAAGAAACGGCTTAGATACTAGGCCAAAATCTCAAAACTCGGGAACAAGTTTACGGTGAAATCGGCACAGGTATTGACTCTCAGGGCGGTGACCCGATGGCTGTTAATCAGCGGGTCGCTGGTTCGAGCCCAGCAGACGGAGCCAACATCTAAGCGGTCCACGGACGGACAGCGCCGAGAGTAGCCACCCTTTTCGGGAAAATACTCGGGAACATCAGTAATAATCAACCGCCATTACCAGCCTAGCGCCATTGCTTGGCGTGGTGGCACCAGCGTCCCTGCACTGGGTATCTGACTGCGTTGACGCGCAGACCGCTTGGTTCAGGTAGTACGACCCTCCCGGCGACAGGTTGCAGGCAGATGAGCCGTCAGTGCTCACCCTGAATACTGCCTCAACGTAGCCGATATATGAGCAGCCGCTCACCTGTGCCCCGTCCGGGGACGACGAAACCCACATCCTAAGACCGACCCCGCCTATGCTTCCAGATGGGCCGAACGAAACATTCCCGTAGGTCTGCTCGCTGGACATGGTCATCCCATGCACCAGAACTCCCGCAGCGGGTATCGTCACGAATCGCGTGTTGCCGCCTGAGCGCCCAGTTCCGTAGTCGTTGCCAGAGTAGGCCACGTTCCTGTTGGCTGGGTGGCTGATGTACTGCACGGGCGCCACGGTGACGCAGGCGGGGCTGTAGCCCGTGATCCCCTTGCAGGGGTCGTCAGGCTCAGGAGCCTCCACGACCTCCTCGTAGGTCTCTGGCTCAACAACATCACCCATCAGGTCCTGATTGGTTATGCCGACGTGATTGTTCGCATTGCCCAGCAGGACAACCATCAACGCAACATCAGAGGAAGTAATCATGGTTATAGACTCGCAGCCCTATATTGATAATGCAGACGGTGACGTTCACCTCGCGCTGTCGTTTTCAATAGCAAAGAACGCTGGCTACCACTGGCAGATTCAGGTGCTGAAGGACGAGGTCAGGCGCCTCGGTGGAGACCCCGAGAAGGTCCTCGACGAGAACCCGATGGGCGCCTAGAGGTCGATGATGTCCTTCCACTGCACGAGCATCTGCTCACGGGTCGGTAGGCCATCAGGCTCGACTTTAGTTACCTTGTAGTCCTCCCATATAGGCCTAGCTAACCGCTCTTCTGGCGTCAGCCTGAGCCTATCCTGCACGGCCCTAGCCTCTACCTCTCCGCCAGCGTACTCATACCGCTGGCGTTTATCCATCGCCCTGATCTTGTTGGACTTCTTATCGAAGTGATCAGCCTTGATCGAGTCTCCGCGATGCTTGTCGAGCTTACGCTCAGCCCTCCTGACGCCATTCTTGGCGGCTTTAAGGTCTCCTGCATCAAGCAGGCCCTCACCTATCGCCCTAGAGGCATTTGATCCCGTATTGCTGACCTCGAACGCAGCCTTGTTGGCTAAGTAGGTCCATGCATTCCTCTGCCACTCATCCCTAGCCGGTCCCGGCTTCTTGGGCATGACACCAAACTCGCGGACAATGTCGTCGCCGTGCTCGTACCACATGCTGTGCTTTCCGATCTCTCCCGGTCTGGGTGGGTTCTCAGCGTAGTGACGGTATTTCAGGACGCGCTCTGCGCCGCTGTAGGCCACTAGGCCCTCCATCGCGGAGTCGTACTTCCTGCGCCCAGCTTCAGCCACCTCGTCGTAGTGAGCAGTGGCCCAGTCACCGGCAGCGCTACCAGCCTTTTCCATATTGGAGCCCATAGAGAAGCCCTCACGCTGCTGAATGCCGTGCTGTATTTCGTGCAGCAGCGAGCTGGTGGCATCCTCCTCGCTGGCGAGCTTTGTGGGGTTTAGGTAAATAGTGCCCGTGTCTGGGCTGTAACCAGCGGTCGCGCCGAAGTCTGCAGCAATTACCTTGGACTTTCCTATCTCAGGATAGGCGTCGAACAGCTCGTCGTGCGAGAGTACGTCCTCAAGCAGGCCAAGCTCCACTCTGCCAGCGGGCTCGTCTCCGTGCTTTGCCACCTTCAGCGCCAAGTCCTTGATGGTCTCGTCGTCGATGTCATAAAAGACTGCGTCGTGGTCGCTTATCTCGTAGCGCATCTTGCCGTCGGCGCCCGCGAACCACTCCTGACCGTGTGGTGCGCTTGCCTGCCTCTGCATCTCAGCGCGGCCTTCCATGTTGCCTAAGAGGCCCATCTCGACCTCCTCCGCAGCTTCTCTGGCTGCCTTATTGGCGGTATCTGCACCTGCCCCGGCAAAGATACCGAGCCTGTCAGCCCCGCCTCTTATCGCCTTACCGGCGACATCTCCCACCACCGGAATCTCCCCCAGAAGCGTCAGAGCGCCCTCGAAGGCAGCCTCGCCGTAGTTACCCTTGTCCAAAGCCCTGACGGTGTTGTCTACACCGACGCCAGCTCCCACGAGCGGCAGGAACTGAGGCGCGATAGCGAGCCACGGGGCGATCTTCTTCGCTAACTCCTCGTCAACGCCAACGCCTAATAAGCCACTCTGCGTGGCGTTAGTCAGGTTGTCCTCAATGCTCGTGTCTAGTAATCCCATCAATTAAATCCTAAACTTTTCGTAGTTGCCACTCTGTAACTCGATCTGGATTACATCGTCGAGCGCCGGATCGTCCATGGATAATCCCCACTGCTGAGCCCACTTCTGCTCAAGCCATAGCGGGTAGCTGTACTGTGGTGTGGACTCCTCGCTGACAAAGTCGAGGAGCTTGCCGCCCTTGTGTGCCTTGATTGCACGGGCCTGCTCTGCGGCGCTGTAGGCCGCTGAATCCGAGAACTTCTCAACGTGGAGAATGGTCCCGTCATCTTGGAATTTTAGTTCGCCTGAAACCTTCATAAGTCGTCCTTTACTCACATCGGGCGTAAAAAAGCCCTCCCCGAAGGGAGGGCGTATCGGTTAGCTCTTACTCTGAGGCAGCTGCTGCGGCAGTATATGTTGCCATATGCCCGCTTGCCTTCTCATTCAGGCAGATGAGCGTGTGCTCACCGACGATCTGGCCGTGCATTGAGTCGCCAGTTTTGGCAAGTTTCTCTTGCTTCCAACCGCGCAACGTAGCCACCTTGAACTTGCTGGAATCTACGATGTAGATAGAACCAGCAGGCATGAAGCGATCAGGGATAAAGCTGATCTCGCCCCAAGGCGTCTGATAGCGCACGACGTTGTTGTTAACAGTCGTCAGAGCGTTCTCAGTGCGGGCGTTGTTGTTGCCCTCTAGTCCAGCCACACAGGCAGCCATCAGGTCAGCGCTCAGGTATACGCGGTCGGGTTCCCCGCCCTCGCTCCAGATTGCCTGCAGGATGGTGTCGAAGTCAGCCTGATTGAACGCAGCGCCAGAGCCAGCAGCGAAGCCGCCAGTGCCGTCTGCGGCAGTTGGGAAGGTAGCGTCACCAACCGTGTTGGTAGTGATCCACCCGCCGACACCACAAAGCTGTCGAGCCTTGGTGGTAGAGCCAGCGTCACGAGCCTGAGTGCCCAAGAGGGCCATTTCGAGGTCACGCTTCAGCTCTTTACCAGCAACCAGTGCCTGCCGTGCGTACTCTTTATCTCTCCCAGCGAGCGATAGGGCTGTGGCAGTTCCCGACACTTTGAAACCTTGTTTTCCAATTCTGGTGTAGTTTCCTACCCGAACCGTAGGGCTAAATGCCGAGCCAGTGTCTTCGCCTTCGACCACGCCATCGACTGAGGCGTCGCGCAGTTCTGCGGTTTGCCACTCGACGTAGGTGTTCTTTGCAGACTCTTTTCCACACTTTGTGAAGAAGGGAGTCTCTGTGGGTGAGATATCGCTGATGATATCGTTGAGCTGCTCACGGATACCCGTGATTCCGCCCTCGTCTGTATATCCGGGGCGGTTTAAGTCGCCACCATATGAAGTTCCAATTGTAGCCATTGTTGTTCTCCTGAAAATTTAAAAGAAAATTACTCGATCATTAAGCCGATAGCGTCCTCAATACTTCCAGACTGCTTCAGCTTCGCGCGTTGCTTTTTCCTAGCGCTTTGCTCTGCGGTCACCTTGCGCTTCTTGGAGCGCACGACCTTGTTCTGAACTTTCTGCTCGACCTTCTTCTTGCCTGACGTACTGTTGAGCTGCTGGTATTTCACGGCATCCATCAGTATTCGGACGTGACGGTGGTCCATCAGCTGGGCGATCTCCTCGGGTGCGAAGCCATAGGCCTCTGCCGCGGTGCTCACTAGCCGACTTTTCGCTTCTCCGCCTCTCTCCTCGTCAAACAACTCTGGGGCAAATCCCCTCAGCAGCTCGGCCTCTTTTGAAAGGTAGGCCTGCTTTGCAGCCTGCTGGGTCTCTTGCGTTGCTTGGACGTGCTGCTGCAGGTAGTCCAAGCGCTGCTGGTACTCGTTCACTTGGTGGTCATATGCCAGCTTTCTCTCCATGTAGGCCATGGGGTCCGACTGGAATAGTGACTCGTCCGGCGCCACGGGTGGCGTGCTCAGGGTTCCATCTTGTAGAAGATTGAGTGCCTGCTGAACTTGTGCCCGCTCTTGCGCTAGGACTGCATAAATGCTTTCGGCCTCTTTACGAGTCTCGGCGACATTCTGCATCTGCTGGTTTATGTAGCTCTGTCCAGAATAGCCTCGCTGCAATTCTTCGAGATTTACCTCTACCTCCGTGCCGTCAACCTTGACGGTGTAGGTTTGGGGCTCCTCATCCAAATCGTCGGAGTCGCTTTCTTCAAAAGTCTCATCAACCTCTTCATCTTCGTCGTCTGCATCCTCATCGAGGGTCTGCTCTGACGCTTCTACTTCCTCGTACTCCTCCTCGGCTTCCGCCTCGGGAGTTTCCTCTTTGACAGGTTCAGGCTGCCCCTCTGGCTCGAACATGCGCTCCAGAAGCGCCTCCTCGGTTGGTGCGCCTAAATCATCGCGGGCTGGTGATGCCTCTGTCCCGGTACCGACAAATTCCTGTTCACTCATACTATGACTCCCTGTCAATTTTCGCGTCTGCCGAAATGGCGTCGAACGCACTTTCCAAATACCCCACGGCCTGAATGGCTTGGTGGGCCTCAATAACCTGCTCCGAGCTGGAGCGTGGGTTGCTGAAGATCGTTGTGGCGTCGTCTTTGATGCCACCTAATACGTAGACTAGGACCTCGTCTTCTCTGAGAGTTTTGACTCGGCCCGCTAGGTCCTGTTTATTCATTTATTGCGCCGTCCTTGGTGCATTCATTTTTGCGTATAGCCCCGCCTCATCTAGGGCCGCCTTGTTGTCCAGTGCCGCCGCGTCTAGCGCGATCTTGGCGTCCAGCTTGTCCCGTTCTAGGTCGCGGTCCATAGCGTCCTGAGCGAACCTAGCCTGTAGCTGCTGCATGTCGGCCTGCTGCTTCTGTTGCATCTTCGCGGCCTCCATCTGGCCCTTCTGCTGCATCTCGGCCTGCTTGATCTGCATCTGCGCCTGAGCCTTGACCTGCTCGGCCTGCACCAGTCCGGCATTCGGATCGGGCTGTTGCTGCTGCGACTGCTGCTGCGCCTGCTGCATGATCTGCTGGGCTTTGGCGTCGTCAACCGGCTGGAAGTACCTGTCGGCGTTCTGCACGCCTGATAGGCGTAGCATGTCGGCGATAGTGTTGATCATCTCTTTTGGCCCCACCACGCCGTTGGCCATGCCGAACTGGCTGATGATTTTCTCCTGAGCCATCATGGCCTGCTGCAGCGCCATCAGCTTCTGTTGCTCGTTGCCGGTGCCCAGCCCCACGTTGACCTGTACGTCCATGTCCGTGTCCCAGCTGGTGGGATCAAACTGCACGTAGTCGGTGCCGGATACCTTCTGCATCTGCTCGTCCGAGGCGTTCTCGATAACCAGCTTCAGCAGACGCTTGAATAGGTGCGTGACGCCACCCTCTGCAAGGTTCCGTGCAATCAGCTCAAGCGATGCCGTGTTGTTCTGCACCATTGCCTGAGATGCTGCCGCGCTGGTGCCCGCCTTCAGCGTGTCGGCGTTGAGGCCGTTTGAGGCGCCCGTGACGCCCGTCTTTGCCTCACAGTTGCGGTCTAGGTACTGCAGCGCCTGAAGCGTGTCAGCGGCCATGAACGGCACCGTGAGGGGCATTACTGCGTTGGGCTGCTTTACACGCACGATCCCGCCGATCTCATTGTTGAGCAGGTCGTCGATGTTCGCGGCAGAGTCCAGTATCTGCATACGCGGGTTATTAGTCAGCGCCGTGTTGTCTAGGATGCCGCGCATGATGACCGTCGCAGAGTCCTGCTCGGAGAACAGCACGTCGGCTATCGACTGGCCATAGAACGCGTGCGGGATAGGGTCCGCGCAGAAGTTTACATATGGCACATCGTCATATGGCTCGTAGCTGAGCATCTTGTACTTGGTGCCGCCCATGAGGAACTTATGCGCCTGAGGTATGCCGGTGCCCTCTGCGTCTACCTTCATATAAACTTCAGTTAATAGCACCTGCTTGGATGCTGGGTCGAAGCCCTCCCGAGTGTCGTCGTAGTCAATGCGCTCGAAGGACTCCTCGTCCTCGATCTTGTCCAGCTCCGAGACAGTGTCCCACTCAAATCCCATCTCAACCAGCTCGCCCACGGTGACCTCCATGCGCTGGCCGCAGATGTATGCGTCCTCGATGCAGGTGGCCGATGCGTCAATGAAGAACTGCTCCGGTGGAACGCTCTCCATCTTGATCTCGCCGGTCTGTACGGTCTTAACGACCTTCAGGTCGTGGGTGACCATGGAGCCCATCTCTGAGACGACCTCGGTGGTCTCGTGCTCAAGGATCTCAAAGTCAGGGTTGCTGGCGATCATTGCCATCTCCTGCTCGTTGAGGTCCGCGTACTCGATGATCTCCTGCTTCTCCTCCGGGTCAAAGAACACCTTAGCGACCCCGTTCTTGCAGAGAAGCGAGTCGTGGAATACGTCCTGCAGGAGCTGATAGCCTCCCTGCTTGTTAAACACGACCTTGCAGTATTCAGAGGCGTTCTCGGCCATCTGGGCCTGCACAGGATTAACCCCTATGAACTCCACGGGGTTCTCTGACTGCAGGAACACGCGCATCAGGCTGGGCTTGATCTGGCGGATGGTGTCACGAATCTTTGTGGACACGATCTTGGATCGTCCCTGCTCGTGGCCCACGTCGCACTTGCCCTCGTAGTAGCGCATGGCTCGGGTGCGGTCCGGGGAGATATTGCCCTCGACATAGTCAACGGCCTCCTCGATGGCGCCCTTTACGACGTTCCTGACTTCCTTGTCAGTTAATGGCTTTGGTTTATTCATTTAATAGCCCTCTGGCATTCATTGCTTCTCGCTGCGCCTTTGTTAGCTTGGTTTGCTTCATCGACTTAATCATGTTTTCGGCGGCCATATTTCCGATGCCCCGAGCAATGCCGTGTACCTTTGATCCGGGCTGCGCGTACTTGCCCAGAGCGTTAAAGATGCTGGTGTTGTTCGATCGGCTCGGGAACGCTCCGAATGGCTCATTGCCCACGTTCATGGCCGTCTCTGATACATCCCTCAGGGTCTGCGCCTGCTGCTTACCGAACAGGGCGTCCAGCTTCCCGGCGTCGTCTAGCTCCTTGATGGACTTGCGTAGCTTGTTATGGTTTAACCCAACACGGTCGATACCCTTTGATGCGTCATCGACAATATCCTCAAGCACCTTTTGCGTGTACGCCTGCCACACCTTGGCGCCGTCTGGAGCCTCAACGATCTTGGCCTTGAAGGCCTCGATCTCTCGCAGTGGTGCCCTGTTCACGCGCTTCAGAACATCCGCGTCTGCGGTCCTCTCGGTCTCGCTCCGGCGCTTTTTCTGGCCTATGTCTCGGTTGATATCGGTCTCATCGAACTGACGCTTAATATCCCTGTATGAGGCTCGTGCGGCCTGATACTTCGGCGCCGACGGCGAGGCGTTCAGGGCCTTGTCAACGCCTCCCGTCAGGAGGGTCCTCAGGGGCTTGTCGTTCATGAAGTCGGTGTGTCGGTTTACGTCCTGCCGGAAGTCCTCAAGGTCCCCTATCTTTGCGGGCCTAGACGGTCCCTGCATTCCCCTCTGCATCGGCAGATCAATGCCGCGCTCACTAGCAAGATTCGCCAGCGTCCTCATCTTTCCGGCGTCCGCTACGTGGTACGCCTCATCGAAAGCCTTCTCCCACGCCTGCATGACCGGGTCTGTAGAGATCGGCGCCTCCCACTCCCCTGCCTGCTTTGCCTCGGCATATAGTGCGTTCTTGGCGTCCTCTGCCTGCCTTCTGGACTGGTCAAGCGCGGCCTTTAGCTCGCGACCCAATCCGGGCACACCATCAACATTTGCCGCATTCTCACCAATATCGTCAAGAATGCCGCCAAGGTTTGCCTGTAGCGCCTTCTGCTGCTCAATGCTGAATTGATTCAGCTCACCCTCTGGGTCGAGCTTTCTCATCTCCTGCTCGTCTGTCCAGCGTGCTGGGTTGCGTGTTGCCTGAGCCCTTGTCAGCGGCACGGGTACAGGGAGGCTGTCAGCCGTCTCGATGCGTTGCTGTGCCGGGGCCACACCGGACGATCCGGCGCTGTTATCACTTAGCAGTCCGTCCTCGATCTTCTGCTGGCGCTCAATCTCGGCCTTCTCTGCCGCCCTCTTGGCAATTGGGGCCTTTATGTCATCAGCGACAAGCTCACCCATCTGCTTGACGCCCTTGGCGCCCTGCTTCAGAGCAAGTCCAGCACCAAAGCCGCCCACAATGTCAGGGGCCAGTTTTGCAATGTGGCCCAGAAACGGGGCAGCAAAGTCCGTGTACTCGTTAGAGCCAACGGCCTCGTTGGTTGCATCTCCGGCACGGTCGCCTAGGCTCATGAACCACTGCAGCGTGTCGTTATCCAAGAAATCGCCAATGGCTTGGAGGTTCTCCTGCGCGGCCTTATTTGTCGGGCTGTACTGGGTCGCCTCGGCAATGGAGTCGGCAGCACCCTGAGCCTCCTCGTAGCTCGCGCCACCTAGTGCCGCAAGAGGCGCTGTGATCTGGCCGAGGCCGCCAAGTGCGGCGCCACCGACAGCTAGGGCGGTCTGCCCGTACTCCTCCAGCTTGCCGCCAGAAGAATCCCCGGGCTGGGCCATTGGCTGCCACTTGTTCCCGATGTACTCAAAACGCTCACCGGTCTCGGGGTTGGTAGCCGTCTTGATTGGCTGCCACTCCCCGCCCTCGTAAACGTATCGCTCACCGGTCGTTGGGTTGGTTGCTGTCTGCATTTTTGCCTCTTATTGGTCTAAGACCGCCCCTTGTGGGAGAGTTTCTGACGGGTCTGGCCTAGAAATCTCGTATGGGGTATACGTGTTGCGCCCATATACGAAGCCGTACTTGTCATCCTCAAGCATCCCATTAAAGTCGGTGATGGCTCGCTCTTTATCGGCAATAAGGCGCTCCAGCATCTTCTTGTATGCCGCGTTAGTCATTTTCTCTGAGCCTGCAATACCCTCAAGGAATCGAGCAAATTCAGCAGGTGTGTCCATGCCTCGCGCACCAAGCCCTGAGGTCTTGAACCAGTCCATCACGCGGCGTGTTGCTCCGGCCTTCAGCAGCTGGTTAGTGGTTGCCTCACCGGAACCCATCCCAAGCTCTTCCTGAATCTCCGCCTTCCATCTCTCGATGGGCGCAAAGAATCCCTCGGCCCTTGGCTGGTCGGCCATAGCGAGCTCCTCACGCAGCCCCGGGAGCTGGTCGGTTGCTGCCTTGGCCGCAGTGTCGGCGGTGGTGAATCTGGTCGTGAGCTCTGTTGAGCTGACGTCAGCGCTTTTCCTCGCCTGAAGCCCAGCAAGGGCCTCCTCTGGGCTGACGGCCTGCATCCAGCTTCCATCCGCGTTTCTATACAGGACGCTTCCATCGGGTCGCTCAATCACATTGCCGGCGCGCTTCAGGTTCATGAACTCGGCCTGCTCAGTCTCGTCGAGTCCCTTGAAGAAGTTGTATGTCTTAACCGCCGCTGGGTCTTGTGGGTCAGCTGAGCTAATGTCTCCAAACGATGAGCGCATCGCCAGCTCCATGTACTTCTCCCGAGACTCCTCAGGAAGCTCCAGTAGCTTCGACGCCAGCTCTGGGTTGGATCGGATGATCGCGTCCATTGTCTTGTTATTTTTTCGGTTCTGCTGAGCGCCTGCGATCTTCAGCATGTTGGCCTTCTCCTCTCCGGGGCTGTTGCCCCTGAGGGTCAGGCTACCGAACGCGTTGCTCAGGCGTCCGCCCAGCTCGTTCATGAAGTCGCCGTCCTTGTACCACTTCTTGTCCATGTTATTCATCTGCCAGATATCGTTTTCGGCGTAGATCGGCTTACGGTCAGGCGTCTCCACCTCTTGGAATACTCCGGCCCGCTTTGGGGTCGTGACCTTCGGCAGCATGCTATCGATGCCAACCTTGTCCCTCTGAGGCGCTGATACCTCTGGGAACCTACCGGACCGATCGGGTGTCGTGATCGGTTGCAGTGGGCTTTTCTGGCCGAACGGGCTGCTGGCCTGCTGCGGCTGGTATCCCTGCTCTCCGGGCATAGGCGGAGTCTTGTTGCCGAACGGGCTGCCGGCGCTCTGGGGCTGATACCCACCCTGTCCCGGCTGCGGGACAAACGGCGGGGTTGCCTGAGGCGGCTGACCCGGAAGCGTCGGGGAGTTCATCCCCGAAATCTTCTTCCAGTTGTTGAGTAAATCCATCAGGTCCATATTATTTCCCCATTCCCATAAAGCCAGCGCCCGCCTTCAGGTAGTCAAAGGCACCCGGGGTGTAGCCCTCTGTCGTCGTGCCGCCGCCGGTTAGTGAGCTGAGCGCTGCAAGCATCTGGTCGTACTGAGCCTGTGGCGCCCCCGTGAGCCTCTCGAAGTCCTGACGCTGCTGGTCGATCAGTGCTTGGTTCTGCTGGTCGATTGAGCTGCCAACGCCCTGCATCGAGTTCATTGCGTCTTGACCCATCTGCCAGCGATCACCGCCCATGTTGTAGGCCTGATTTGCGGCATCAAACTGCATACCCTGCTGCCTCATGGCAGCCTCTAGCGCGGACCGTTGGTTCTGGCCCTGCTGGCCCATCATCGCCGCCTGAAGCTGTGCGTTTGCGCCGGTGGCCGCGTTGCTAGCGGACGTTGCCGCCTGCAGGTTGGCCTGCTGAGCCGCCATCTCGTTGCCGCTCGCCAGAGAGCCCATGAACTGGCTCCTGTCGTTGGCAGAGGCCGCGTTGGTCATGCGTGCCGCGTTCTCTGCCTGTGCATTAACGCCGCGCTGCTGGTTCATGGCGTTTACATCGCCCATGGCCGCGCTCTGCGCGTTCTGGTACCCCTGATTCCTCAGGCCGGCAGACGTGCTGGCCACCTGACGCATGTAGTCGGCATTGTTCTGCGACTCCATGATCGCGTGCCGGTCGCCGCCAAATGCGCCGCCCTGAGTTGCTGCAACGCCCGATGCGTTCATCGCGCTGTCACGGGCACGCCCCAAGTCGGCCATGGATTGGTCGATCACGTCGCGCGTGTATGGGTTCATGTACTGGCTGATGTCCTTGTCGGACAGCTGCTGCGCCTGATAGCCCTGAGCGGACACCTGCGCGGGGTTGTAGTCGTACATGTCCTGACTGGGCGCCTGCATCATCGGCAGGCCGCCACCGCCACCTCCGCCGCCAACCATGCCGCCACCCATGCCGCCGAACGATCCGCCGGATCCTAGGCTGCTTATCATGTCCATGATCCCCTGATTGCCACCCATGGCGTTCTGGAAGAAGTCCATGGCGCCATTCTGGGCGTTCAGGCCCGTCTCAAAGGCGTTAGGACCCTGTGCGTTAGGGGTAGGTGTGGGTGGTGGAGGCGCGGGCGCAGGAGCAGCCGTAGGAGGCGCCGTGGGAGTTGCCGTATTGTAAACCTGAGGCTGCTGCGTTGAGGAGCCTCCCTTCCCGCCAATGCCGCCAAAGCCGCCCATCGTGCCGCCTTTGCCGCCTGCGGCTGCCGTGCCCGTGTTGTAAGGGCTATAACTTGCCATTGAAGTCATTCTCAGCCTCCGAATTTTCCGTACAACTTACCCAGAAGGCCCTGAGGAGCTTGGCCGCCGATGTTACCGGGCTGCACATTCATCTGAGGGTTATATCCGGGCCTTGACCACCCGCCACCACCGCTAGGGGCCGTTGGAAAACCACCCGGCATATTGGGGCGAGCAAATCCGCCACCACCGCCATATTCAAAGTTAGGCATGGGCGTTACCGACATTGGCTGTTGTGGTAGACCGCCGCTTGTCATGGCAGGCTGCATCTCCCAGTTTGGCATTGGCCGCTGCATTGGCTGTGGGTTGTTTATCGCCTGATTCGTCTGAGCGACGTTTGGCGCGGATCCCTGAAACGGCCCCGGACCAAACGGAGTCATACCGCCGCCCTGAGACATTCCGCCCTTTCCGCCACCGTTAGTTCCGTTGCCGGCAGGCATACCCTTGCCGCCACTCATGGGCTGCTGAGGCCCTCCTGCTCCCTGTCCGCTCATCGTCTGTAATTCCTATACATGTTGGCTATGTCCGCGTAAGAAGAACCGGGACGCTGTGGTTGTGTGTTTGCCTTGGAGTTCTTGTACCAGTCGGCCTGCTGGACAGCCTTGCTCGGGTCCATAAGTCCGGGGATAAGCTGGTTGAGAGCCCTAACGGCGTCAGGGTCCTCACGGTGCTGGCGCTGCAGCTCCTGCTGCACACCACGGTATGACGTGTAGCCCTTCAGGCCACCCATCTCGCGCTCGTGCTCGGGGAGGCTGTCTGTCGGCTGCCCCGTCGCCATGCCAAGGCCCAGAAGGTTGGCCATGTCGTTTGTCTGGTTGTAGTAGTTCTTGGTGACGTCCGACGGCGCGGCCTGAACCAGCCCCATGTAGTTAAGTGGCTTGGTCTGGGAGAGCTTGTCGCCCCGATCAAACGACTTCAGTATCCTCTGCTTGAACTGGGGATCGATCTCTTGCTTTGTCTCTGTCTCCCCTCCTTTTCCTCCACTCATACCTCGAACTCCTTCGTCACGTAGTGTAATTTTTTGGCGCCGTACCCTATGTCGGTCAGCGCCTTCACCCATCCCGGCCTTCCGTTAAGGGATATGCCGTGGCAGTCGCAGCTCTTTGCAAATGCCTCAAGGTCGTCGTTTATGTTCTTGATCTCGTCCAAGTCGCCACCCGCTAGGAATACGTGCAGATACCGCTTGTTCGGGAAATTGTGGAACTCGGTAATGAGCGCCGAGTTCTCTGTGGGCCACAGGTGAAGGCTGCCGTTGAGCACCCCGTTTACTATGTGGACGTAGTCGTGTGTGTTACCACCGTGGTCGAGCGCGGGCTGGATGAAGGGCTTAACCCTCAGTACTTCCCTGTGTAGTTCGTCTGGCTGCGTCATTTAAGCTCCTCGCTATCCCTGCGTCGGCCTCTAGTGCCTGTATCCTCTCCTCCAGCTTCTGCATCCTGCGCCGTAGGTAGTTGTCCATGTCCTCCGCCCAGAGTTGAGTGTCACCGCTGTAAGGTGGTGGTGACTCCGGCGACCCTCGGGCGAAGTCCTTTCGATCCGAACTCACCGTCTGCCACCGCCGCCGACCAGCACACGCATGTCACCAATGCGTACATCCTTAGCGCCATTGGGGTCATCGATAACATTCACGCGCATCCTCATTTGTCGGCCTGTGAATCTCACATCGGTCTGCGGCTTCACCGCGTATGGTCCAAAAGCAATCTCATCGCCCTGCGGCTGGAATCTCGTTTTGAACTCCAACGTCACGCGGTCCTCTGGGATGCTGTCTGTGATTACCTGAGTGGCCTTGATGACCTGATCGCCCTCGCCAATACTTATGGGACCACTTTCGGCCCACGGGCTGTCATCTCCGTGTTGTGCGTTCTCAATCTCGTGACGCCAGATATTGTTGTCGGCATCGATCCAGATCGGGTCGTTGAAGATGCCCGAGTCCACGCCAGCGTGGCGGGTTATGCTGCCCATGCTCCAGATGTTCTGTGCGTAGTCATATGAGACGTAGCGATCGTTGTTCTTCTTGATGACGGTCTCACCGTCCACAACAACCGTCTCGCCATCTTGGTCACGGCTGGTGTAGAACCACACGATCTCGTTGAACTTGGCATTGGCCACGGCAAAGACGTTGTGGTGAGAGCTGGTGTCCATGAACCGGAATACGCGGTCGCTAACCTCACAAGAGAGCTCTCTAACTGCCGAGCCGTCATAAACATAAAATCCATCGCGGCCCATCCAGAATGCACCCGCACCTGTAGCCGCCGCCGCACGGTCAGATATCACTCCGCAATTCTTACCCACCTGCTGGAATCCATAGACCAGTGGCGGGCCAGAGTAGGTCGCCGTATGCGCGTCTGTGGTGGTGAGTATCAATGTCCGCCCGCGTACACGCAGGCCGCAGCGAATGGCGCCGTCCGTCTGAAGCTCAAATCCACCAGCCTCGTTCTGTGGGCTGATTGCCCAGACATCTGGAGCCTCTCTGTCGCTCCAAGCCACGCGACGCACGTTAATCCTTGACCCGTCATCCGCGCCAAGCGCGAAAACAAAACGCTCCTCGGTCGCGACCAGAGACAGGCAACGCGGTGCGTTCTCAAGCTCGGCGAATTGCTCGCCCTCATCCTCTGAGGGCTTCCAGCACCACAGGCGCTGGTCGGTGGTTGATACAGCGAGTAACCACTCGCCGTAGTTATCAAGTGTCCAAGTGGTGGCCGGCAGCTTAGTCTGGCCCTCAGTCTGTCTAGGTGTTCCGTACGACTGCTTGCCGTAAAGTCCACCGCCGTATCCAGCGTTAAGCACAGGCGTCTCAGCGCCCAGCAGATCCTTGCCCTCGGTCAGATTGGTGACATCACCCAGACCGCTCATGGCGTACAGATTCTTGGGTGTCGCCACGCCTAAGTAGTAACCGGCGCCGTTAGAGCCAGAGGCGTCATTCAGGAACCAGCTATGCGCCTCCCGGGCGACCATGTCATCTGGCAAGGTCACAGGGGCTGGGTCGTGATCTGGGTCTCCCGGCTTGCTGTCCACATAAGCCACCCAGCCGCCGATAGGGAGCATGGCTCCCTGATCCCACCGCATGAGGTTGGCATCGTACCAGCGGTTTTCGCACTGGTACGCCGTTCCGTGCCAGCGCACTCCGGGCGGAACTGATAGCTTCAGATACTTCATCAAACCGCCTCAATGTCTGCGTTGTCGGGGTAGCTAAATCGGATGCCCCAGATGATCCTTACACCACCGCCACCGGAGCCGTCTTGTGAGTTGCCCCCGCCAAATTTTGCGCCGTTGCCACCAGAGCCGGGGTTGCCGTCTCTGGGATCGGAGTTAGCAAGCTCCGGTAGCTGTGCGCCTGTAGCGCCCCTGCCATTCAGGCCGACACCGCCACCCATGCCGCCGGGGATACCGCCTAGCACAATCCCATTGGCGACGCGCTTCCTGTCGCCACCACTGCCAGCACCAGAGCCCTCATCTGCCGCGCCTTGATTCGCTCTGCCGCCATTGCCCATGTATCCGCCAGCACCGCCGCCAGCTCCCAGATACTGAGAGTTTTCGGAGTAGCTGACCGTGCTACCGCCATTGCCGCCACGACCGCCGCCGCCAGACTGATCTGGCCCGATCGTGTAGCCGCCGCCGGACCTTGTCCCGCCTCCAGCCTCTATGATGAGAGTGCCTCCGCGCTTTACGCTTGAGTCACCGCCCTCGTACCCAACGGCCCCAACGCTCACCGTCAGGGTCTCTCCCGGCTCGACCTCAATGTCGTTTGCCCACGCAAGACCGCCGCCACCGCCCCCGGAGCTGGTGGTGCCGGAGTAGTTTCCGCCCGCGCCGATGCAGCAGGCGTGGACGCGCCTCACGCCGAGCGGCACGGTGAAGCTGAACGTGCCGGCACCCGCATAGACGCGCTCGCCTATGTATAGGTCGGTGTCGCTGCCAGTGGCCGTTAAGAGCTTTGCTTTAATCAAGATGCAGTACCAGCAAACGCACCGATAACTCTCGTGCCGGTGTTGTTAAGGTTGAGCGAGAAGAACTGAATGACGTTCACGCCAATATTGAGGTCGGGCGCTCCGCCCCCCGTCCACATGATCTGATTGGCGGCACCGTTGGCCTCCCAAGTGACCTGCGTGGCGTTGCTGTCCTGTGCGCCCTTGTTCAGTATCAGGGTGATGCTCTGACCCGGTTGTGGGAGCGCGATGTTGTACTCGCACTCAGCGTTTGCGGGTAGGTTGATTACGTGTACCGTGCCCTGATTCGGCGAAAAGTTTGCCGCCGTTACCGAGCTGGGGCTGGCCTGACCCTCCTTGACGTAGCCCTCGACCTCTAGGTCTCGCGCCTTTATCAAGCAGTCCTCGATGACACCGGGGCCGCGCATATCGACATCGTCATCGTTCGGGTCTAGCCCGACAAGCGTATGCACCTTGCCGCTGATGATCGTGCTCGCATGAATCTTGAGCGGGTCCTCGCCCTCCTCGGGCTCCTTCCCCAGCTCGCCGGTAATCGATCCGCCGTCGATGCTGCCGTTGATGATCTCGATGCCGTCCACGGGCGTCTCGCCGCTCAGCAGGTCATCGATGTCATCAAAGTTGTCGTTGAGGTTTCCGCCCCATTCGTTCTCGGAGCCACCTACCGTCGGCTTCCTGAGTCCGTATTTATCTGTCAGTCCTGACACTGCGCTTCCTCCTCAAACCATTCGCCGGGGGTTCTCTCACCGAAATCCCCGTCCCATACCTCAATAATTGTCCCGTCGGCCTTCATTGCCACGGGCCGGATTGCCTGCTCCTTAAAGTCGATCAAAGAGTCAACGTAGATACCGCTGAATGGCTCTGTGTTTAATGCAGTAGCCCCAGCCACACTCATTGCCTTCTCTGCGCTATCGGCGCTCACGACTGCCGCTCGGGGCTCAGGGGATCGCATTGACCTGAGCCAGAACGAGTAATCCGCATCCCCCGCCTGACGCATGTCCGGGTCAACTATCGCCAGCACCTCTCTGTTGGCGGGCATTCCAGACCGGATCACCCTCTTGGCATCAAAGTCCACCACGGCCTCGACCATGCAGTTGTAGGGATCGATAAAGTCTAGGTCTGGGTGACCAGACAGCGCCTCAAACGAGGGCGCCTCGACAATCACGGGGCGAGATCGCGCCATCTTCTCCTTGTATATGATTCCGTATTTCATCAGCTGACCCACCCGTCCCATAGCTTAGCTATACTGGTGCCCTGCCCGCCCTGCCACAGGGACAGGTTGACGCAGACATGCGGGTAAGAGAGGTCAGCGTAGTTGTACAGGATGAGCTGGCCCGAACTAGTCGAGGTTCTACTATTGGAGCTTAGGGTCTTCCTGTTGCCAGAGAGGTAGCCAGCTGAAAAGCCAAACAAGTTCATGCTGACCCGGCACCCCTGCGGACCGTACTGCCACTCAAGCTCGTAGTCGGCGCGGGCGTTTAGATTGAACTGGCCCTGTGCGAATGGGGAGCGGAGGACATAGTACCCATTAAAACCAACGTCACGCGGAGATCCGTTACTGATTCTGTTGTAAAGATAGACACCGCCGTAATAAGTCTTGCTACCATCCAGCGCCACGTTATGGTACTGCTGGTTGCCATTGCCGTCCGAGCGCCTGTCCATATAGGTGGGCTTCATGTTGCTGGCGTTGCCTTGGTTGTAGGCGTCCGGCGCGAGGTCATTCATCTGCTGACCCCATCCCTTACCATAGAAGTCCCCGGGTATAGATATCCCGGTCCGTTTCTTGACGAGCCGATGAACGTCCGCCCTGTCGGTAGCAAGCCATGCGCTGGGGTTTTCGTATAGCTGCTCGGCTATATCTCTCGTCGTTAGCTGGCCCCATGCTGGAAGGGTCATCAGCCTGTACCTATCAATGTAGTGGCCTTGGCCGTGCCTGTGTACTTGATGACTCCGGGCGACTCTTCTACCCAGAGGCTTGCACCACCACCAGCAGTAACCTCTTGACCGCTAACGAACAGCCTGCCTTGTACATAAACGTCACCATTGCTGGCAAGGACGAATCGCTCGTCACCGTTGTAGTTGATGGCAATACTGCCGTACTCGTTATTGGCTATCTCGTAATTGCCAACAGAGTTATTGAGATCAATGGTTGCGGTGTCAGTGCTTGATGTGACGCTTAGATTGCCGTCGCCAGCAACCACAGCGCCCTCTGGCGCCCACTCATCACCAGACCATGTGGTGATCTGGCCCTCTGTGTCACCGTCCTGTATGGAGCCACCACCACCTGATCCAGCGGCCCACATCCAGTATCCGGTGTCAGGATTAAGCTCCCAGCCTGCTACTGTGGGGTCTGAGATAACTCGCTCGCTCACTCTGAAATCTCCTGTGTGGCAATCTCATGCTCCAAGCCCTCTATGAGACCACTTATAGAGCCAGCCAATGCGTCCCTCATACCTTCTAGAGTTGTCTCGTCCTTGGTGGCGTTGCGTAGGGTAGATAGGGTGCTGATAAGTCCCTTGGCGTCAATTACGGGAGCGCCATTCTGACGGAAGCCGTTAAGTCCGTTTACGGTGCCGCCTGAAAAAGTCCAAGAGTTAGAGCCGTTGTATAAAAGGTACTTTGTGGGGGCAGACTGTATCTGGATATGGTTTGCGCCGGTGTTGTCTATCGCATCACCAGTTGAGTTAATGATGATGCCGTTAGCGGCTTGGTTGGCTTGGCCTGCCTTCTCGCCGATGGCTATAGCGGAATCCCCTTGGCCTTCGTATCCTGCCATGTACCCTACCGCTACAGTGCTAAGACCTTGGTTCTCATAACCCGATAAATAGCCAACAGCCGTGGCTTGATTGCCCTGACTTGTCACCCCAGAGTTATAACCAACAGCTACAGTTTTTTCGCCTTGGTTGGTATAGCCTGCCGCTTGACCAACAGCCACAGCCGATTCGCCTTGGTCTGTCTCGCCTGCTTGAAGCCCAACAGCTATAGCCATACCACCTTGATTTGTGTGTCCTGCTTGGTTGCCCAAGGCCAAGCCGTGTACACCCTGTCCGGTAGAACCGGCATTGCGACCAACGGCGACAGCACTAGCGCCTTGGCTTGTCTTACCTGCTGAGGTACCAACAGCTACAGCATTTTCGCCAGCATCAGCTTTAGCCGCTAGTAGCTCACCTTTGACCGTTACTGTGCCTGTGTAATTAGCGCCGTTAGCGTCCTCAGACCAGACAGCATCTTTGCCATCCTTGCCAGCCGCGCCAGTAGTGGGCATCTGTAGCCACTTCTCATCATCCCAGAACAGGACAAGGCCAGTGGTGGGGTTCAGCCACTGCATCCCCTCGGCCTTATCTGTAGGCTCTGTCTCTGAGATAACCATGCCAGCACCAGCACCGCCAGATTCAGCATCCCATACCCACTTGCCATCAACCTCAGTCCAGCCATGCTGTGAGGGGTCTGCAATTACTCTCTGGTTCATTGTGGGCCTCCTGCTGGCATAGCCGCTATCTCTTGCTCAAATCCAGCCACAAGCTCGTCTATGGCCGAGCGCAGTGACTCACGGATGTCCTGTGTCTCATCCATTGTGGCGTTGCGTAGGGTGGTTAGGGCGGTGATGAGTCCTTTGGCGTCTATGACGGGAGAGCCGTCTTGGACAAT
>Ga0315330_10000845_pt1 | contig 19982 bp, 28 predicted proteins | sample M140m34915metaG_FD_203453 | JGI IMG/M metagenome (GOLD analysis project Ga0315330, IMG submission 203453) | Ammonia-oxidizing marine archaeal communities from Monterey Bay, California, United States - M1 40m 34915 | ecosystem: Environmental > Aquatic > Marine > Intertidal zone | place: USA...
AACTTTAATACACCACTTGTAACACATATATAATTTCTATAATTAACAAAATGTCTCAATGGTGTTGTTGTATACTCACTACCAATAATATAATCATAATATGTATTTGATAAGAGCGGAGGCTTTAAAAAATCATCATTTACACTTAAAAACTTTTCTAATCCTGTTTCATTAATAAATTCACTATTATTTTCTGTAATAAATTTATTTTTTTTATCATTTTTAAGTAACATTTCACTTTTTTCTAACTGAAATGGCAAATACATTTGAGTTGTATCATCATAATTATTTACATTTCGTATTTTAATATCAAATTGTCCAAATCTTTTAATTAAAAAATCTAAATTAAACATGTCTAATAAATCATTATTGTTTATATAAAATACAAAAGGTTGCTTTATATTACATACCTCTTCTAATCTTTCATTCGTAGGATTATTATCTATTCTATATATTTCTAAATCATTACTGGTTTTATAATGATGATATATATGAATATAAAAAAACAATACACATATAAAAATAAATAATGATAAAAAATAATTCATAATTACTACTTTATTAGAAACATATTTTTCATTTTTACCGAATTAATCTTCGTCTAATTTTGGTGCCAAAAATAACCTTATATAGCTTTCGGAATTTTCAAATATTTCTGCATCGTCTAATGATTGATGAAATCTCATTGGCGTATCTTCACTCAAACTAATCACAACAGACTTTGTAATCTTTGAAAATGCACACATATTTTTTACATACGTTAATGCAAAACACATTTCTATTTTTTCCATATCATCCTCTACTGCATACATCATAATGTTTTCTTCAGACATTTCTATCGTCAATGAACCAGATTCACTTTTTGACTTCATATTTATAGTATCTTCACTACAACTTAGTGTAAATGTTTCATCAAATATCAATAGTTGTTCGATATAATTTGCAATACTTTGTGACTTAATCTCCATATCTATAGTATAATCTGTTTCAGGTATATCCAACATTTCCATATCAATATCTACTAATGGTAGCTCAAAATACTTATTAATTTTCTTTGAACCATTTACATTTTCCAATGCAATATGTAAATAATCCTTATCATTATAATTCATTTTCATTACTTGTTCATTATCTTCTAAACATTGAATAACTTTATAAAATGTTAATGAATGTATACCTAAAACATAACTCTTGTCTGTTTTAAAAGAATCAAACCAATCCTCCTTTAACTTTAACTCGAATAAACAAACTTGTGATGCATCCATACCCTGAATATACATTCCTTTATCAGAAACATGAATATTTACTAAATCCATATTAAATACGGGTAAATATCTAAAAATATTTGAAAACTGTCCAAACTTGGTTTTATTTGAAATAATAACCTCCATTGTTAATAATAATTTATTGATAATTATTATTGACATATTTTGTTTCAATTTTTTTCAACTATATTTAACTTCATTGTATTACTACCTGATTTATTTGATACTTCAACCTTTACCTCTTCCTTTGTTCTTTCATTAATAAGTGTATTATATGCATCGTTTAATAAATTTAGTTTTTTTTCCATTTCTTCAATAGTCTCTACCAATGAAACTATTAACTGTGGATTTATTGTCTCTCCCATATCTTTTAATTTATCTTCTGCGCGATCTAATCTTTGTTCATGCCACGCCAATACAGTCATCGGATCTACTCTTTGTTGAGTTTCTTCTTTACTTTTTACATTTCCTACAACAACATTACTATTTAATTTTTCATTTCTTCCATTAACATCATTCACCACCGAACTTCTTTTCAATCTTGCTAAACGTCTACTTGCTGACATATTTATAAATAATATACAATTACTTTTTTAAGTTATTAACGAATTAACTTTTCATCTCCATTTTAATTTTTTTACTAAATTTATAATTATTTACAACAATATCTTCTAATTTATAATCATTTATATTTTCATATTTATATTTTACTTCTATTTTAGGAAACTCATATAACTTGTTATTTAACTGTTCTTTTAATGGTTCAATATGTTCTTCATAAATATGTGCATCTCCTATAAAATGAATAAACTCTGTTGCTTCTAATTCACAATGTTTTGCTAATATATGTGTCAGAAAACTATATGATGCTATATTGAATGGTATTCCTAAACCTATATCACCACTACGTTGATACAATAATGTTGTTAATTTATTATCTTTCACAATAAATTGTGATAATACATGACACGGTGGTAATGCCATTTCATCTAATTGTAATGGATTCCATGAATTCATTATTATACGTCTAGATTCTCGGCTTTGCTTGTTACTTAATTCATTTATTACATATTGTAATTGGTCCACACCTTTATTCATATAATCATCCATTGATGTTTCATATTCTGCATTATAATATCTCCATTGATGTCCATATACCGGTCCTAAATCATTTTCCTTTAAATGATATAATCCTCTACTATCTAAAAACTCTCTAGAACTATTACCATCCCATATATGAACATTTTGGTTTCGTAATATATTATTATCAGTCTCACCACGTATAAACCACAATAACTCTTTTATACACGTTTTCCATGCTAGTTTTTTTGATGTAATTAATGGTAAAGTATTGTTTTTTAAATCAAATTTCATTGTTTCTCCTATTAAACTACGTGTTGTCCCATTTCTACCCTCTGTTTTTATTCCATATTTTATCGTATTATCTATTAGATTTAAATATTGATTTTCTTGATGTTTTAAAGATGACCTAACTAATTTTCGTATCATTTGTATACTATTTTATTTAAAGTTTTAAATATTTTACTTAATTTATTTTTATTCTCATTATAATTCATATTATGGATGATGTTGCTGAAAAAACATTACAAAGAGGTGGATTTGTTCAACATGTATTAAATTTTGATGATTCCACCAAAAAATATTTGATGAACACAACCCAATATATGTTAACTGCATTAGCACCTATTATTATTTTAAATAAAGTTTTAGAAGATTTACTTAACGAGTTTGATGACTCTAAAGGTAACTTTGAACTTTTAGCAGAAGTAGCTTTACATCTTGTATCATTAATTGCTGGTATGTTTTTAACACATAGGGTAGTTACATATTTACCCAGTTACAGTGGTATACCTTATGAAAACATAAATATGTTTTCTATTATTTTGACAATGATTCTTACACTTTACAATACACAAAGTAATCTAGGATTCAAAATGAAACTTTTAGGAGAAAGAGTAGGTGAACTTTGGAATGGTAAAGAAAAAGAAAATTTCGTTAAAAGTAAAAAACAAGACGCACCTGTTGTTAAAACTAATATGTTGGCTCCTCCCATGCCAACTAATGAAGGTAGTCGCGCCGACTACTTAATGAATCATGACCAAATGACTTCCACATCACAAAATACACAATTAAATAATGTTGGGAAAAATGACCCATACGGCGAGCAACCCAATAATCAGTTTTCAGGACTCATTGAAGAACCTATGGCTGCTAACGGCGTATTAGGCTCAGCTTGGTAATTTATTAATAACAATATTACTAATAAATTATTTCTTTTTTCTACGCGTTTTACGTCTTTTCATACGTCTCCTATTTGTCCTACGTCTCCTATTTGTCCTACGTCTCCTATTTGGCCTACGTCTACCACCTTGAATACTACAACTTACTCCATTACACATACTATTTTTTTTGGGTTTTGTATTACTAAATTTGAGTTTGCGTGTAATATTACCTCTACTTTTTGACCGTCTCATTCTCTTTTTACCATTTGTTCTTAATTTAACTGGTATAATGTTGTCATCTGGTGATGCAGGAGTATTATTTTCAATATCTACATGTTGTGTTCTACTATCCCAATCTGTTAATGACATATATATTAAGTTTATAAATTAATTTTTCCGAGATATTAGAAATACATTTAATACTACTAATAAATTAACAATCCCATTCAAATGACTGAACATATGCACTACCACCGCCAAAAGCCAAATAACATTCTGAACCATCAGCATTAGGATGATTTTCATCTTGATAGTTTGGATATCCGTAGTAGAAATAGTCATTGAAATATTTCTGGAAATGTTCTTCATCTTTCATATTTAATCTACCTTCACCTTTATAAAATCCCTGTTGACGAATACCACCATCGTAACGATATATATAATATTTCACAGGGTCCTCGTCACAATTTTTTTCCACATATTCTCTCCACTCATTAAGATTACATTCAATCCATTCTAATTTCCCTTCTGTTAATAAATCTATTTTTAAAGACTTTAATTCTTTTTTAAATCCAGGTTTTAATTTTTTTAGGATTTTTAATTCTTCTTTCAAAAACTCTAACTCTTCATAAATTTCTTCAATACGATTATCATTTTCTCTTTGGTCATCGAATACATTTTGAACTGTTCTTTCTTTATTATTATCTGTCATTTTTTTTTAAATTTTATGAATATACAAAAATTTATTCAATTTTTGTATCTTTATTAAATTATATATCAAGTAATTTTTCTTCATTGTCATTATTTGTTTCTTTATAACATGATAATAATAATGAACCCCATCCTATTATACCTAAAATAATACATATAATAATTAATAAAAATATATTATCCATATTCATTATTTAAACATATATTTTTTATATAAGTTTCATTAATTAAAAATATATTAAACATCCATTAATATTTTTTTTATTTTTATACGTTTTAAATTATCATTTATATTTTTTAACCATTTTATTTTTTCAATGAATTTTTTGTCTATTTCTGATATTTCTTCGTCTTCTTCTTCTTCTTCTTCTTCTTCTTCTTCAATAAATAATACTATTTGCAGTGGATTTATAATTAAATAATTTGGTTGGTCCATTAATTATAATATAAAAAAACTTTTTATCTTCTTTTCTTCGTAGATTTTCTATTATCGTCCACGAGAATATCTATTCATTGACTTATATTATTTATATAATACAAATTTTTTGGGATTACTATCCTTTAAATCAAATAATTCTTTATAATTAATCTCATAGTTATTGTTTGGTTTATATGTATAAAATCTACACGAAGGTTTTTGAATGGCTAACACAATATTAAGTAAATAATACAAATAAGAATTATTATAAATTAATAATGTATTTTGTAAATATTCATGAGATACATCTTTAATTCTTTTTAAAAATCCAATTGCACTATATGCATTTGATATTCCAATATTTGACGCGTTTCTGGCATCTAATATTATACTGTAATTTTGTTTTGCTTTTCCAAGATTTTCTAATCTTTCCAAAAGAAAATCAAATTCATCATTATTATTTAATTTATTACATGTTACTATTACTAAAGGCCAACTAGATAAATCAAACTTCGCAAAACTATAATTTTGTGCTTTTGAAACACTATTCATTTATATAATATGTAAATAAATATACTTTTATGATTTATCCTTATTTAAATGGTCTATATTTACAACGCCCCCTATTTTTTTCTTAATTTCTTCTTGATTTATTTGTATTTCATTCTCATTTTGACCACCCATCAAACATAATATCATTTGATGCCATTCTTCTAAAAGTTCTTGGTTTTCTGTATATTTTGGATGAGTTTGTTCCCATTCTTTTATCTGAATCATTTGTTTTCTTGTTATTGTTTTAATCGATTCATTCATTTTCTTATTTTGTGTATCTTTTTCCCACTTATTAGCATCTTTAAAATAAAATTGCAACTTTTCATGATCACTACAATGTATTGGTCTTTCTGTAGGTTTTAAATCTTTTAACTGTTTAAAAAATATATTACTAATACCATTTACATAACCATTTGTTTTTGTATAATCTAAATCATCCCATGATATTTTTACATTATCTACAAAATCGGCCAAATTTATCGCATTTTTACAATCATTATTCAAAAACATATTAATTGTCATACTATTGTTACAATTATTATTATTAATAATTTTCGGATCTCTTATATATGTTTCCATATTTTTTTGTAATTGATTTTGAGAAATTATTAAGTCTTTCATTAAATTCTTTAACTCTCCTATTTGAATCTCTGTATTATTTGCCAAAACCTCAAAAAATCCGTTTTTTTCGACTTTTTCATTTTTTTGCTCAAAAATTATATTCCCATTTTTGACTGTTTTTTTCCCATTTTGTGAATTATTGGACGATATTTTTGAAACATTTTTTGATACTTTTGAAACAAAGTAGCAATTTTCGTTACTGACAATATTTTTTTTACATTTTTTTTTATGGCGCCAGAGCGTTGTTCGACTGCCAAATAATTCACCACAAAACCCACAATTTATTCTATTTGGTTTCACTCTATGTTTTTTGGTTTTTATGTGTTTTTTCCAATTTGACAAACGTGACGTATTATAGTCACAATTTTCACAATAATATTTTTGCAATTTGGGTGAAATAATTTGATTGCTACTTTTTTGTTTCATTATACTAAACTTAGAATTTATTTTTAAGTTTTTTATAAAATTATTAGTTTTGGTCTTTTTTTTGTGTAAAATTTTGTGCATAACCATAATATCATTTGAATTTTATTTTTTATTGTTAAAAACTGAAATTTATGCTCTTAGAAATTTTGTGCACCTAAAAAAAACGTCATTTTAGACGCTACACAATCACAAATTTTTTTTTTAAATTTTACACCCAATAAGACCAGTAACACAAATTTTTGTGCACCTAAAAAAAACGTTATTTTAGACGCTACACAATCACAAAAAAATTTACAGGTTTGCCGAAATTACAAGTCAGTAACACCATTTTTGTGCACGCGCTTTTTTTTCATTTTACACCATTGAGAGTAACAAAATAATAATTTTTGGGTTTTATGGTAACAAAAAAAAAATTAATTAATTATGCTTTGGTTATGGTATTAAACAATTTTATAAATATAGTGTTGTTACCATAATTATAAAAAAAGGTGCACAAAATCACGATTTTTTTTGTAAGACCTTTTTCCGTTTTTTTAACCTGTGTATTTTTGATTTTCTTCGAAAAAACGGATTTTACTCTTTTGACCATGTTTTTTTGTGAAATCGTGCACTTCTAAAATTTATCAGTAATAATAATATTTTTTTATTAATAATTAACATATCTATAATGTAGTAGAAAAAAATAAATTTTCATTTTCTAAGACTGAAAATGACATTTTCCGAAGTTGTAAAAAAAAATAAGACTGATTAACATTTAAAATGATGTTTTTTTTAGGTGCACAAAAATGGTTGTGACTGGCCTTACTGGGCACTTTTCCCATTTTCAGGATTGTTACTCTCAAACGTCTAAAATGAAAAAAAAACAGGTGCACAAAAAAGATGTCACTGACTTGTAATTTCGGCAAACCTGTAATTTTTTTTGTGATTGTGTAGCGTCTAAAATAACGTTTTTTTTAGGTGCACAAAATTTTTTGTGACGAGGCCTTACTGACACTTTTTTTCATTTTTTTGTATGACTCTCTCAATGGTGTTATACATCAAAAAAAAGGGGTGCACAAAAATTTTCGCCATTTTTTGACAAAAATCGCGTTTTTTTTAACGTTTTTAGTATAAAAAAATGAGAAAATGGCCATTTTTGAGAAATTCGTAATTTTGCATATTTTGCATAATTTTGCATAATTTTCAGAAATATATTAAATATATAATTATATAAAATATAATGAGCGACCTAGATTTGTCAAATCTATTAAATGCGTTGGATAATGAATCTAATGAAAAAATTATGAATTTAAATAAAAGTAAGATAAAAGAACACAAAAATAATATATTGCAAAGATTACAATTAGATAGAGATACTCTTAAGAGTTATCATAAAAAATTAGAACAATATCGTTATGTAAGTGATTTAACCGACTTTAAATTTGGTTCATACATTCGTTGGATTCCATTAAAAAATATAGAAAATTTAAAATTAACAAGAGGAGCAATAATATGTGATTATAAAGTTGTTAATGACCAGCTCCACATTGTTTGTAAAAATAATTTTGGAAAGATATTTCAAATTAAATTCGATGAAGTTGAAATATTTCAAAAATTAAGTTATCAAGAAAAGGTGTTGTTACATGTTATTGATATGTTAGATAAAAATTGAACAAAATTTATTTAAATATATTATAGAAAAAACAATGACCGAAATAATTACAATGATGTGCCTTCACAATTACAAAGTTATTATAGATATCAATGAACTTCGAAATAGTGATTTACTTCAAGGTGCTATTATATTCAATAAATTATTTAATTTTGAAAAGACTGAATGGGCTGAAACGAAAGAAATGAATAAAGATGATAATGGAAATCATACATTGTTTAAAGATTATGGTATTATGAAAGAAGATTGGATGAAGTTTCTAGGATTTATGAGAAATGGACAAATAAAATATCAACTCTCACAAGAACTTATCATTGATGAAAAATCTCAAAATGAATATCAAAAGCTATTTATTAAAACGTTGGATAATATGTTGAACGATGGTATATTTCTAGCATTTGGTCCATTTCCCAAGTTTGAAGCCTTTGTAGCAGAACAAATAATGAATCAAACAAATATAAAATTAAATAGAAAGAATGAAATAATAAATAATCCAATGACACCGAAACAAGATAACCGTAATTTATATGATTGGTGCACATCACATATTAGACTTGATAGTGGTTGGAGCGTAACAATTCCCATACCTAAAACACCACACATTAATTATTGGAGACGTAAAAAGCAAAACTAAACTAATAAAGTTAATGATTTTAACATATCTCCATAATTTTTTTCTTTATAAGATTCCATAAACATAGGTATCATCAATACCATAGTTCTATAAAAAAATATACATAAGCTTGCTAAACCTATAATTAACTGAGTTAATGTTAAATCTTTCATTATAAAATACGTAATTATTTTATTATTAATAAAATAATTTCACAATCGGCCATCATTTTTTATAATTTAAAATGATTGCGTCACTTTGTAAGAAAATATTACTTATTTTTTTTCGTCTTGTTTTGGTTTCTTTGGTCGTCAGCAATCTATTTTTGCGTTTTTTCGCTTTTTCTTCATCTCTACTTCATTTCTTCTTTGTGCAACTAATTTTTTATGCGCGGTTCCACCGACTCTTCCACTGCGAGCAGCATCTTTTACTCGTTTTTTTATACGACCAGCAATTGAATCTATATCACTCATAATATAATTATAATTATAATTATCTTTATATATTTTATTTATTATCAATACTTTGTTCTACATTTGCATTTTTATATTTACAATGTAAATATATAACAATCATTTGACTTATCATTGGTGGTATAGTAGATGATACCATAACATAATCTTGTATTACAATACCATATGAAATATATAAAATTTCAGAAATGACACATAAAAAAAAATAACTTCTATTTAAATCGTCAACCTTTTTTGTTTTTAATATTTGAAAAATTTGTGGTATTAAAGATATACTTGCTATTAATACACCAGAGTATCCTATAAAGTTGTAAGCTTCCATAATAATAAATTTATTAATAATTTACTTTTTAAATTTATTATTTATATTTCATATTGAAATTACGTCGAGTTTTATTTAAATATTTACCTGTTTTTCGATTACTGTAAAGTTTATATTTTTTTTTGCATGTGAATCTACCGTGTTTGAGACCGCGTTTAGTAAAAATACTAGATGTGCATATAGCTGTTTCGGGATTTTTATTTTTCCTAGTAAATTTTTGACCTCGTTTTTTAACCTTTTTTATACAACGACATAATTTGGTTCCCATAATTTTTACAGCTTTTTTTCGCGTTTCCTTTTTAGAACGCGGTATCTTTATCTTATAATATTTTAAGATTTTTTTATAATCTTTATGAGTTAAAATTGTCATATATATATATTTACTTTATTTTTCTCAAAAGTTTTTTTATTTTGTTTATAATTACATATTTTTTATATTTTTTAATAATATCATGTAATTTTTTTTCATGATTTTTATTTTCTTTTTTATCCATAATATATATATATATAGTATGCCTATAATCTATGAAAATCCTAAATGTAAAAAAGGCTTTAATTTAGTAAAAAACAAGTGTAAATGTAGAAAAAAGCCAGTAAAAAAGAAGCCATTAAAAAAGAAGAAGACATTAAAAAAGAAGAAGACATTAAAAAAGAAGAAGACAGTAAAAAAGAAGAAGACAGTAAAAAAGAAGAAGACAGTAAAAAAGAAGAAGACAGTAAAAAAGAAGAAGACATTAAAAAAGAAGAAAGTAAAATGTGGTGTGCAAAAAAGAAAAGAATGTAAAGAACAGGGAAAAATATGTAATTTAAATACGGGTAGATGTAAAAAGAAGAAGACAGTAAAAAAGAAGACAGTAAAAAAGAAGACAGTAAAAAAGAAGACAGAAAAGCAAAAACAAAAAGTAATGTCGATACAATTAAGTCCTGAACAAAAAGAAATGATACAAAAAGGAATATCATACTCACCAAAAATAAATAAAGAATTAGAAAACTATAATGTAAGTGGGTTTCGTTTGGAGGAAATAATGAATGAATTATATGATTGTAAGAATAAATTAAAAGTAAAAGTTGACGGAAAATGTGTAGATTATAAAAATGAAAAAGCACAAGAACAAATGTTATCGTTGTTAAACTATAGAGGAAAAGATGCTATAAAGGCAGAACATGTAATAGGGCCAGCGCAAATGTTATCAAATTGTTGGTTAAATTCATTTTTTATGTGTTATTTTATAAGTGATAAAGGACGTAAATTCTTTAGATCTTTAAGAAGAACAATGATAACAGGAGAAAAGACAAAGGGTGGACAAATGGTAGCAATGAAGTATAGAAAAAGTTTATGGTTATTAAATAAATTTATTCAAGCATCTTTATTTTTCTCAAAAAATAGTTCAAAATTTATAAAACATGCGGATACAAATGATTTTATTAGACTTCTTAGAGGGAAGGGAGAAGGAAAACAAAGAATGATAATAAAAACGAAACAAGCATATAATCCGATACAATTTTACGAAAATTTATTTATGATATTAGGTATGAATAATAAAAGAGTTATATCGAAGACTATAAATTTAAAAGAAGAATATAATTTATTATTTAAAAATAAAAAGAAAAAGGAGGCAGAGGCATATATACAAGATTGTGAAATGTTATTAATAGAAAGACGCGATGATGGAGAAAGACGAATAGATTCTTCAATGGATAAAGTGAAAAAAGAATTTAGAATTGGAAAATCCAAATTTGTTTTAGATTCGGTGGTATTAAGATCAAAATGTAAAAAACATTTTACATCATATGTAACAATAAATGGAAAAGAATATGCATTTGAGGGGGGTGCACATCGTAGATTGCGGGAGATGAAAGGTTGGAAAGATATTTTAACAAAAGGAAAGGACCAAACTTGGAAATTTGGAACCCCATTAAGAGAGTCTAGAGTAAGCAAACCAAGGCAGGGGTATACTTTAAATGAAGAATTTAACTTTACAAAGGGTTATCAGATTTTATTTTATTACCGTGTATAATATGATAATTTTATGGAAATATGATTAAAAACAAAAACATTTAGATTTTTTCTGAGCATTTAATTCATTCCACTGAGTAATAGTATAATTATTACTCATTGACAAGTTGCATCGTGCACAAATAGGTTTTAAGTTATCTACATTTAAGGTTCCTCCTTTACTTTCAGGTTTATTATGTCCAACATGAAAGTCAAAAACGTTAATTTCATTATCACACCAATTAATATAACAGCTATGATAAAAAACCTTACCGAAATTTTTTATCCAACATTGTTCTCTAATAGCCTTTGGTATAGAAGATTTTTTATATTTAGTATTATTCTTTTGTTTTTTACGTCTCGTCATATTAATTACCAAGAATATGCAGAGCATGTCATCAATTTTATAAAAAAAATATTTAATATATATATGCCAAGAAATGCGAAAGTAGCAGTAATATTTGATTTAGACGAAACAATAGGTCATTTTTATCAGGTGGGAAAAATGTGGGAAGGGTTAAAGTTTTTCGAGGAATCAAAATTCAATGAGGCAGATTTCCACAAAATGTTAGATTTGTATCCGCATGTATTTAGACCAGGTATATTCAATGTATTAAATTATTTAAAAAGGGAAAAAAAGAAAAATAGAAATATAAGAGTGATAATTTATTCAAATAATATGGGAACACCAAAATGGGCAAACATGATAAAAAATTATATAGAAAAGAAAATAAAATATAAGTTATTTGATAAGGTAATAACAGCTTGGAAGGTAAATGGTATTATATATGAAAAATGTAGAAGAACGAATGAGAAAACATATAATGAAATAGTAAGATGTGGAAATTTAAACAAAAAAACGGAAATATTTTTTGTGGATGATGCATATCATCCACGAATGTTTAATAAAAAGACAGATTATATGCATATTAAGGAATATAAATTTGCGTATGATATTGATGAAATGGTAAATAAGTATTTAAATTCATCATGTTGTAAAAAATTAAGTAAAAGGTCATTATTAAATTTGAGGACAAGGTTACCTAATTATGTTAGAAGGTTAGATTGGGGTTATGTAAGATATACAAATGGTAATAAACCATCTAATAAAGAAATAGAATTAGGGAACGATGTTTTAAGAAATATAAAATCATTTTTAAAGGAAAAGAACAAAAGTTCTTTAAAAAGAAAAAATAAAAGTAGAAAAAAATATACTAGAAAGAAATAGTTATTATATAATATAATGAATATCAATATTATATTAAATAATATAAGAACAACCGAACTATATGAAAATTATGTTTCTTACCGACTATTAGAATCAATTAGTATAGATAATCCAAATTATAAAAATATAATTAATGAAATAAATAGTCATTCAAATATGAAATGTTATTATAATGGATTAACGCGACAGTGTGATAATATAGGTGTTGTAGATATTAGTGATATAAGAATAATAGATTTTGATGATGATAATTATACAATGTCAAATAAGGGTATATGTAAACAAATAGATAATTATATAAACTAAAATATGTATTGTTTGAATGTATTTTTAAAATCATAAATTTTATAGTAAATAGTAATAACAGCATTAATAGAAAACAATAATATCCCGGCATGAAAGACAATTTTTTTATCAAATTTTGTAAATGTAGTTTTTGTTAGTGGATTAAATCGAATAATTAAAAACAAGGCAATAAATATTTGTGTAATTTTGGAGATTATGTTAATATAATATATATCGTGTAAAACACCAAAAAACAATAATATATATAGAAAGTAACTAGTATAAAGTAAATAAAAGTAATATTTATTTAATTTTAAAGAATCAAACATACTTAATATATGGTAATATAATTTCTAGATATTAAGTGTTAAACATTAAAATTTATCAATCATTTTTTTAAGCAAATCTTTATTAGACCTAAGATGGTCAACAGCTTTTTTAACGTCATTTTTTGAAGTAAGATTAGAAGATGAAATTTTGTTATTAAACTTAAGTAATTCGTTAAGTGAACCCATATCAAGATTCATATTTGTTTCATTATTTTTTTTCAATCCATCCATTTGAGACATCATTTTTTGGACATTTTCTAATCCGTTAGTATTAATTTTCCCTGATTTTATTGAGTTTGCCATTTCTTCAAGATTATTTTTATCAACCATACCTTCTCGATATTGACTGCAGCCAAATATAAAAGAAGAAATAAAAACAGCAACAATTAAAGCAATTGCTAAATTTTTAGAGTATTGTTTCATGATAAAACATAACGCGGAAAAGATTAATAAACAAGAGTAATATTTATTTTGTAAAAGAAAAACAAAATGTGTAATGACGAAAAATATTGAAATCCAAAAGAAAATTTTATGATTTGTGATTTTTTTAATTGTTTTCATTGATACATATTGTAAATAATTTATTATTTCCTAAATGGAGTTTTTTGTTTTGTTTTATAAACATTTAGAGTTCTAGCACTAGCATCAGTTGCTTCTACAAATTTTGGCATCCAAAAATAAGGAATAACCTTTGAATGACCATAAAATTTTTCATTAAATATATCTCTATAATATTTCTGTTCTAATGTAGTTGGTGGATTATGCATAGCATTATATTCTTCATCACTATGGATAGGTTTATATTGAATATCATGTAAATGGTCTTGTATGACTTCATACCATGCTTTTTTATTAGAACTTACACCATCACTAAATGCTTCTTTGGTTCTCCATAATACCTCATTGGGTAACAAATTTTTACTTGAAAATGCATTTCGAATTAAATATTTTTCACAGCCATTCTTATGAGAATCGTGTCTTAGATCTTTAGGAATAGATAAATAGTTTTGAACAAATGTCACATCTAAAAACGGTGTTCGTGGTTCTAAACCATGTGAACTAATGGACCTATCAGACCTTAACACATCAAAATAATGAATATCTTTTAATAATCTTTTGCATTCAAAATCAAAGTCTATTTGATTCGGTGCGCAGTGAAAATACATATATCCACCTGATAATTCATCACTACCATCGCCATTAAATACAACCTTTGCTTCACTGTTTTCTTTTATATATTTACTAATTAACCAGTTACCAACACTAGCTCTTACGGTAGTAGTATCATAACTTTCGATAGCTTCAATAACATCAGGTATTGCATTTAAAAATTCTTCTTCTTTAACAACAATAGAATGATGAATTGTGCCTAAAAAGTCAGCAACAATTTGTGCATAAATTAAATCTTGTGAACCTTGAAACCCAATAGACCATGTATGTAAGTCAACATTATCAGGTAAATTTTTTTTTACTAAGGCTGTAATTAAACTACTATCTAATCCACCAGATAATAGACAAGCTATAGGGCGGTCGGTATTTTTAATGCGTTTTTTTACAGCTAATGATAAACTATTATAAATTATTGTATCACAATCATCAAATCCAGTAAGTTTATTATTTATAACAGGAAATTTTACAAATGATTTACAATATTTAATTAAATCCCAAGTTCTATTATTTTTTTCAAACATTGTATAAGAACCAGGATTAATTTGTTTAATATGTAATTTACCATATTTTTCTAATGGTGTAAAACATTTTATGACGGAAGAAAAACATATATTTTCTGATTTATCAGAGTGAGCAAAAAACAATGGACGAATACCAAATGCATCACGTGCAAAATAAATACGTTGATTAATGATATCATATAATGCAAAAGCAAAAACACCATCTAGTATTTGTAGGGTATATTCAATACCAAATTTTTTATATAAATGAATAATAATTTCACAATCTGACATACTGTTCATGGGAATTTTTAAAATAGTGTGTAAATGTTTCCAATTATATATTTCACCATTACAAATTAAAATGCAGTTTTCATATTTGAGTGGTTGTTCAGATTTAGGATTTTTAAAACCATTAATAGCTAGTCTATGAAAACCAAATACGAAATTCTCTTCATTATAAAAATTTAGTATACTTGATTCAGGACCTCTTTTGTATCCTTTATTAAAAGCGAATTCAACATCTTCTTTACTAAAAGAATTGTTTAATATTGAAAATATCCCACACATTATATTTATAGTAATATGCAATTATTCTTTAGATAATTTCTTTATTATATATAATATGAACTTTAGAGAAGCATATATATGTAATATAGCTAGAACAAATGAATTGAATAGGCGAATTAATAAAAGAATGTATGCTGACGAGAAATTACCAGTTTCATTCTCACCTAGACCTGTTACGACAAATAGAGTCCAATTTCCAATGTTAGATTGTAGAAAAAAGTCAAGTATAAAATTAGAAAATCGCGGTATATTTGATGAACAACGTGTATTTGCGCCAACAAATTTAGCGCCATTTAATGGTTATATGAATAAAGTGGATGATGAGTCAAAACTAAGAAACATAATATTTCCATTACAAAAGGGAATCCAGTCGAAATTTGTTCCAAATTCTACTAGCGATTTATATAGTAATGAAATATTTATTGCGGGAAGGAAGGAATATAATCCTTACCCTAGATTATTTAAACAAGAAAAATTTAGTCCAGTAACACCTTGTAATACAGACCAGATTGGATTTAAGACATTTAATAATCATACACGTCAACAAACAAAAAATCTTAAATAGTTAAAATAATATATAATATTTAGTATGTATTATTAAATGGAAGATTCAACAAGTTCTTATGATTTATTGTATTTAACAAATCATACAGATTTTAGAAAAGTAAAGGATACAGTGTGTGAGCCAAATTTGATAGAAGATGTGAAATTTTATAAGGAGCGTATTATCCAACAGACGATAGAATTAATAAATAATAAAGAAGTCACCCCACAAATAACAAATTGTTTTAATAATTATTTATTTTTGACGGTGGAACATTTTAAGTTTATAGATAAGAGGGATATTATACAGAAAGAGTATGAAAATATTAAGGAAAAGGATGGTATTGAAATACCGTTTAATTTAAAAAAAACGAATAAGATATTAGAAAAACTTAAAAAGAAAACGGGAAAAATTACAGATAGTATTTCAATTAAAATCAATCATACAAATGAGAAGAAGATTGTATATCCAAAGAAGATGATAATAAATTTAAAGGATGATAAATTCAAAACAAAAGGTTTGGAAAAAAAAGAATGTGAACATATATTAGTAGAACGTGATGTCAAAAACAAAGAAGAAAAAGAGTGTATCATACAAGAAAAAGAGTGTATCATACAAGAAAAAGAGTGTATCATACAAGAAAAAAAGCAGAAAAGTAAGAAAAAAGGTAAGCAAAAGGTTGCGTCGAAAAAGGAAACAGAGAAGAAAAAGCGAAAGAAAAAGGAAATTACGGCGAAAATTTATGGTTGAAAAATGTTCACCAAAAGAAAAAGGTGAAACTTTAGAATATTCATGTTATACACCAGAGACACTTCATAAACTAAAAGAAATATGGAATGCTAGACATCAAGATGTAAAAATAAGAACAAATAATACGAAAGAGATATGGGAAAGTTTAAGAAGATTAATGTCTTCAAGTTGTAATAAAGAATCATGTTGGTTAAAGCATAAATGTTTGAAAAATGGAATGGATGATTCTACATTACAAAAAACATTTGCTCCTTATCAACCATTAGAATGGAAGAAAAAGCCAAACGAATGGTTAAGTAGTGTTGATATACAAAAGGTAATGAAACAGTATGAAAAAGCATATAGATGTTTTGAATTTATGGGACCTTCCCCAATAGATTTTGATGCACATAAATTATATGGTGAATGTGTATGGGAAGAACTATGTAAGTTTAGTCTATTGGATAATATAAAAAGAGGCAAAACGAAAATAGGTATAATATTTAATCTAGATAAACATACACAATCAGGGTCTCATTGGGTAGCAATGTTTATTAATACAAAAAAAAGGAATATAACATATATGGACAGTTATGGTGATGAAGCACCAGAAGAGATAGATGCGTTGGCTATTAGAATTCAAAAACAGGCAACATCAATTGGAATGCCGTTTGAATATAATACAACAACTTTAAGACATCAATATTCAAATAGTGAATGTGGAATGTATTGTTTACATTTTATTATTGAGTCTGTAAAGGGTAAAGATTGGACGTATTTTAATAAAATAAAAATTAGTGATAATAAAATGAAAAGATTAAGAAAAATATATTTTAATGTAAATAATTAAATACATATCACTTTAATTATTTATATGAATAATAAAAATTTAAGTAAATTGTTTGGTTCTGATGAAAATCAGAAAATGTTATTTTCAGTATTAACAGATTCTAACATATCTTTAGACAATGAAGATATAATGGAATGTATTGAAAAAGTATACAATAGATTAAATGAATTCATACTAACAAATACGAAACATATAACATTAATTGAAATAAATAAAAAATTTATAAAAGATGTAATATATCAAACGAAGACGTATTATAGTAATAATTTTTATCAAAATAAGGTGGACCGTAGAAATGAAAAAAGGATGAAAGTAGAAAAACGTATGAATGAACATCAGAAAAATTTTGAAAGTTTTAATAAAAAATTACCCGAACAAATAGATTTTACGGAAAAAAATTGGTTGAATAAGGATAACGTCACTGATAAAATAGACATAAAAATTAAAGAGCGAGAAGAAGATTTGGAAAAAATAACAAATAATTATCAAAAGGTAGAAAGTGATGACGATTTTCAAAATCATTCAATATGGTTTAAAAAGAAGAAAAAAGAAAATAAAATCAAAAAAAATATTAAAATTACAAACGAAAAGGTAAAAATAGATGCAGTAGAAATAAAACGAGAGAAACATGTTCATTTTGAGGATGAAGACCAAGTATGGAAAAAGAAAATAAAATATTTGGAAAAAGAAGTAGCAGAAGTAAAAAGATTAATCCGCGAAGTTTTAAGCGAAAAATTAATGAAAAATACGACTTCTTAATTTTTGATTAACTTTGATTAACTTTGATTAACTTTGATGTGCATATATAATAATAAAAATTTTTATTATTATAAACTCTAATCATTTATTATTATAAACTCTAATCATTTACTTCAATAAGCCTTTTTGTTTTTGGGTCATAATGACCAACAAATACAGTATTTCCAATTCCGTATTTTTGAACGTATCTGAAACTTTCATAATCATATATTTCAATTCTCCCATCAGATAATGCAGGTAACTTAGCAGTATATACAGTGGAACCAATTTTCACTTTCTTTCCGTCCCATATTTTTTTTCTTTTATTCATTTTACTTACCGAATCTTTTGATTCATCTTCTATATTTGGTAATGAATTATAATTATTAGGTCCAACTTTTCCAAATGAATAACATTTAAGTTTTTCAGGGTTACTAGCTTTATTATGTATAGAACAATCAATAGATGATTCTTTAACTTCTAATAAAATATTTTTATTAATTGACTCTTTAATTTGAGATATTTCCCACATATATTGGTCTGTTGTCATTACAGTTTTTCCATCTAATTGACTTAAATCATTCACTTTTAATTCTTGACTGACCTTTCCATCCGTTTTCATTTGTTCTTCAGAAAAAACAGATAAATAAATATACACATCAACCTTTTTTTCATCATCTTCCAATGCTTCATGACTACAAATACGTCTAGCGCGTCCAATAACTTGTTCAACTCTAACAGGATGCCAATATGGTTCCATAATGTGAACATATCTTGTATTTTTTAAAGTAATACCTTCAGCACCGGATGCAGTAATCATAAAAACTTTTACAATTTCACCATAATAATTGTTTGTAGATATTTTTTCTAGGTCATCTTTTATGTTTTTAGGTATTTTATCCCATTCACTATTAAAAATCCAACGTAGAATTTCTTTTTCTTCTACTTCTTCGTCACCTGTATATGAAGCAAACATTGGTTTACCTTTATCGGCTTCACTAATATCTAATTGATAAATATTTTTTTCTTTTTTTAATTTTAATTCGGCGAAGCCATTTGCTTCTAAAACAAGTTTAAAAATACCAATACCTTCTAATGTTTTAAATTGTGAATATACTAAATGCAATCCACGTTTATTAACAATATTATTATATATTTCCAAAAATTTGGGACTATATTGTTGAAGATGGTCAATATTTAAGAACTCATCACCACGCGCTCTTAATTCATTAATAGCTCTTTTAATACGGTCATCATATCCTTCATCAGTGTTTTCAGTTCTAGAACGTTGTATTTCATCTAAATCATCTATATCAAATTTACCTTCAATATCAATAGCTTTACGTTCAGCGGGAACAGCATCAAAATCACTTTCATCAATATCCTTATCTTTAATATTTTTTTTAAGATTCATGTCTCTTTTTGGCATAGGTCTTTCAATTACATTTGGGAATACAAAGTTGCAAAATGCTCGGGAGAAAATTCTATATGTTGATGTAGTTTGTTCATATAATCCATCGGGGTTATTA
>Ga0315330_10000847_pt1 | contig 19975 bp, 14 predicted proteins | sample M140m34915metaG_FD_203453 | JGI IMG/M metagenome (GOLD analysis project Ga0315330, IMG submission 203453) | Ammonia-oxidizing marine archaeal communities from Monterey Bay, California, United States - M1 40m 34915 | ecosystem: Environmental > Aquatic > Marine > Intertidal zone | place: USA...
TGGTTGCTTGTAATGCTGAGTTAGCACTTGCTTGAAGTTCTATTGTCTCACTAGCTCCAAGAACCTTAGGTTGCTTGAGCAATTCAACTGCTGAACCTGCAGGAATTGGTATGGTATGAGCAAAGGAGAAACTTGCTTGCATCTCACCACTGACTGTTACTTCAGCAGTGCTAATATTAGCAACATGAATTGAGTGTATAACTGTTCTGTAACTTGAACTTGCATTAGCAGTCAGTGCAGTTGCCATTGAAGTGGTAACAGCATAGGCAGTAGCACCAGTAAGACCAGTATTGAACTGTCCAGAACCACCAGCAGCAATACCAGTTAGGTTTGAACCATCACCATAAAGAGTTTTTGCAGTAACAATACCAACAGCTAACTTACTTGTAAGACCAGATGAATCTTGAACAGCTTGTGTTCCTATACCTACGTCACCACCAGATGTGATGCGAATTGCTTCTGATTCATTAGTAGCAATTCTTAAATAATTGTCATCATGTTTATATTCAATAAATCCAGAATATCTAGCAGAACCACTTGTAGAATCACCAAAATAAAGACCACCATACTTATCTGTTCCACTATGTATTTGGACAGCAGAATCGTCAGATCCTGTACCTATTATAAGACATCTATCATTAGCACCATCCCAAATTGGGAATGATGCATCATTTCCAATACCTAAATCACCACCTGAGTTGATGCGAAGCCTCTCTAAATTCCCTGTATTTAATGTAATAGTATTTGCAGAAGGGAATCTTAGTGATGTATCAGTATCTCCAGTATGAATTATACTATCTCCTATTGATACACTACCACCAAATGTTCCAACACCACTTATTAATAAGTTAACACCCCTTTCTTCATCATATACTAAGTCTCCAGTAACATTCAAGTTACCAGCAACAGTGGCATCTCCACTCAATGATAAACTATGAGATGTAACTACACCAGAAACAGTAAGTCCACCAACATTAACAGTTGCTATACCTGAACCACCTGCTCCAAATGATAAATGGTCTGCTGTTCCACCTTGGAATATACCTGTATTTGTATCATCATTAAAGTACCAACTTGGAACTGTCTTAGTACCTGCTGTATTTCCTATTGCTCCATATGAAGTAGCACCATATGATCCAAGATACTTACCACCTGCATTAAAAGGTGCAGCATCTACCCATACAGTAGCAGTACCAATACCTAATTCATTCTCATCATAGTAAACAAATGTTCTACCATAATCAATACTGTACCATAAGTCTCCATTATTAGGACTACTAGGAGCAGCACTACTAATACTTACTGATCCACCACTTCCACCACCTTCAAAATGAAGTGTAGCAATACCTACATTACTATTAAAGAATGCAGTAGATACACCAGATCCTCTTATATCTAAGAAAGTTACACCAAATCCTAGAACAGCACCAGCAGTTCGTACACCAACAGAGACACCAGTAAGCGTAGAACCATCACCATAAAACTTATTCGCTGTGACTGCTGCACTGACATTTATATTCGCAACATCTACAGCATTCGCTTTAAAGGTGGCAATAGTACCCACCCCTGTAATATTAACATTCTCATACCTTGCAGTAGTACCAGTTGCTACATGAACTGTTCCAATACCACCAACAAATAAACTGGTTGCACCAATACCTCCAATAACATGGAGTTTCTCCTTGATGTAACTGGTCCCAATACCTACAGAATCTTGACTAGTATCTGCAACCAAAAGATTGGACTTTACTTCCAGTCCATTCTTGACGACAAAATTCTTATTTACTGCCATCGGGTTTCACTCTCCGCCCTTTTCTTTTTATTTATAAATATAAAAAAGTATTTCAATTAGATATGGCTGCCCAAGTATTAAGTGGATCTGGTAATGTTAGTTATACCAATTCAACAGGACAAAACGTAAGAGTTGTTATTAATTATTTAAAAAATATTACAGCAAATGGAACAATGACTTTCCAAGGTGTGACAGTAGATTTACAAGCTAATCAGGTATATGGTAAAACATTAGCATTCCAAGATGAATTTGCTGGTGGTGGTAGACAAGGTGTAACCCAAGTAATGACTGCAACACCAGCAGTAACAGGAGTACAAAGAACAGCAGTACCATTAGAAATAGCTTTGGCTAATGGTGAAACTTTATCTATTAGTAACTCGTCGTCGAGTACGTATATTGATGGTTATAATATGATTATTATACCAGAAGCAGGATAACCCTAGAATGATCCAGGGAATCCTTTAGTTGTGAATGGATAAGGTGAAGCACTATCAACATTAAAGTTTAACTTATTACCAGAATCATCATAGGTAACAGTAATACCTGTTTGGATACCTGCGCTTATTGCACTATCCACAGCATCTTGTGCTCTCTCATTAGTGAAGTATAGGTTGTTACTACCTTCAGTTAAATCATTTGTAGTAGTAAGAGCAAGTCCAACTATACTGCTTGCAGAAATCCAATCTAGAACTCCACTACCAGTAGTAAGAAGAACATCACTTGATACACCAGCTCTTGTAGGTAGTGTTAATGTAACATTTGCTTCTAATGCTGGTGGCTTAAGAGCAGCATAGTAACTTCTTGTAGACTCATATAACCTAGATTCTCCAGTAATAGCAACATTACCTAAAACATCTAATGCTCCCTTACTAGCACTTATAGTTTTAACACCAACATTACCACTTACATCTACAATCACTGGATTAGCATCACCAGTAGTAGTTCCACTATCAATTCTTACTACATTACCAGAACCAGCAGTAGATTTAATTCTAAGTGCTTCTTTAGATGCAGTAACAACTTCAAGAGCTGCTAGTGAAGCACCAGTAGTACCTAAACCAACAGAACCAGTAGCGACTTCAAGAGCAGCACCAGCACCTGATTGGGTTATCTTACTCAAACTGGTAGTAGTAGAACCATTTAAATCAAGATTAGTTCCATCATAAGTAAATCCACTACCACCACCAAAGAATCCAGAGTTATTATACTGGACTGAATAAGTAGAACCTTGTGGTTCAGTAGTTCCAGTTCCAGCACCTTGATTTGCTGTAATTAATATAGTAGCAATACCAGTAACTGACTCAAACTCACCACCAATGGTTACACCATAACCAACAAAGTTGATTTGTGTTCCAATACCTAAAAGATTATTCTCTCCTGATGCAGAACCAGTAGAAATAGCAACCTTAGGATTGTTATCAAAGGTAAAGGTAGCAATACCAGCAGTAACATTATATTCATTAGTTACAGTAATACCTACTCCAACTATATCAATCTGTGTGGCAAGTCCAACATAATTTCCAGTAGCCTCACCGTCTATATAAGACCGTCCACTAGAAATACCAATATTAGTATCTGGTTCAGCATTATCTAAACCAATTCTACCAAATTTTTCCCAAGTATTATTAGAAGTATAAATCCAACCAACTAGACCACCACTTGCAGCATTACCATCATAAACAATATCTCCAACATTACCTGATAAAGCAGGAGTAGCAATTCCTACTGTATATTTTCTAGAAACATCTCTATCTCCCTGTAGGAATAATGATGCTGCTTCAATGCCTTTAGCAGATGTAGATGTAAGTTTGTTATTAAGAACAATAGGACCATCAAATTTAGAAATAATATTACTATCAGCACCACCTTCTACAATAAGAGAACGTTTGACTGTTGCTTCTAGTGGATCAATAACATCAAATCCAACATTAACTCCACCACCAACACCTAAATCCTCACCTGTTACAGTAGGAATAGGAGCATCAAATAGCTCATCTTTACCTGTAGAAGAGTTAACCTTTCTATTACCAATGAAGAAATCTCCATCTTGGTTCATAGAAGTGAAGACCACACTACCACCAGCAGACTTAGTAGACTGTGCTAATAGTTCCTCTTGAGGATCTAAGTTTCTATCCTGCTTAGTTGGGAATGATGTAGAGTAGTTACCTGGTCCATAACCAAGATATTCAAATGTATGAGCAGCAGAACGAATAATCGAGTTTCTTCTAAGTTCAATTGGTCTAGGTTTGATTCTCTTAATAACCACTCCAGAATCATGAGCAGCATTAGTAGTTCCTAATAGTCCTCTGAATACAGTGACAGCATTAGCAGTAACAGTAGTCTTAATTCTTACAATTTCATCTCCCACTAATAGGAAGTCACCAACATTAAAGTCAAAGTTAACCGCATTAGCAATACTAATTGTTGTAGCAGTATTAGTTGTAGAACTAGAAGTAATAGTACTAATACCAGCATACTCACTGATTAATCTACCTGATGTTGCTTCAGTTGCTCTAACAATATTACCACCCCTAGCAGCATATCCTAATGGATAAACTTGTAGATTTCCTGCAGCAAGACCAGTAAGTCCAGTTGTAGGAGTGACTGTAGCAATACCCACATTAGCAACAAATGATGTGGTAGAACCTACCTTAGTAATAACAGCATCACCATTTAATATATTATCGTTTGCTCCGCCAATATTAACACTCTCATCAACTTCTAAACCATGAGCCACTACAGTACTAATAGTAGCAAGTCCAACTACTCTATCATAGAAGACATCATATACATCTAAGGACTTACCAGTAAGAACTACATTACCTGTTCCAGCATCAGTAGCACCTATACCTGCTATCTTATACCTTGAAACTGTGCCAGCAGAGGAAACATTAACCTCCTTATCACTACCAACACCAACAGATGTAATCTTATAGACTGTATTATAGTCTGAATTAGCATCTGGAGTTATACCACTAACCTTTAAAGTGTCTCCAATATTACTGTATATCTCATTAACTGTTATAACAGCACCAGTATTACCTGTAGTTTCACCAACACCAGATAGAGCAAGTGTATTACCTACACCAAAAGCACTACCACCATCAATTATCTTAATAGAACTAACTGCATTACTTGCAACAGTAACCCTTGCAGTAGCATTCTTACCAACTGTAGATGCACCAAATCCAACTAATCTTACATTATAATAATTACCATTAATATAGTTAGAACCAACACTAGTAATACCTACCTTAGCAATTCTATTCAATCCATGATCTATAGTACTATAAAAAGTATGTGTAGTTCCAGCAGCACCAGCAGTCTTAATATCAGTTAATGCAAATCCAACAGAAGTATCAGATATTCTATTCTCTAATGTTTCTCTAGTAAGAGACTTCTGCTGTTCATTAATAGCAACCTGACCGATTGTTTGAGGAACAGCAAAAGATTTAGCTGCTGGAGCATCAGATATTGGATTATCCCTATTAGTTTGAGGATATAAACTCTGAATAGGTTGTGAATAACTCTTTCCAGTATAAGGAGTAATGGTAGGAGCATTACTTGAATTAACTAAGAGAAGATGATAAACACCATCCTGCTTTCCTTTGATGTATTCTTGAACTTCTTCACTTCTGTAGATGTAATATGTTCCAGGTGTCTTCTTAGGTTTAAAGTTAGGTAAAGAAGTGGTTCTATTTGATGTATTATTAGTAAATGTTCCTGGGTCATCAGTTAGTGCAACTGTAAATTGTCTAGCACTACTAATACCAGTAACGGTAAATGTATTATTATACATTGACTTAGCAACACCAGCAGTATTGTTACTACTGGTTATATTTACAATTTCGACTGTAGAATTAGTTCTTAAGTCATGAGGAACTTCTGTTACAATAGTAGCAACATTACCAGACCAAGAAGCATCAGCAATATACCTTGGGTTTCTTAGTTCAGTTGAGTTGTCAAGAGTTACACTTGAAGGATTATAGAGATATGCTACTTCACCATCAGTAGAACCAATAGAAGCATTGGATTCCTGAATTACAAATCCCTCTTGAGGAGGTCTTGCTTCTAATGAAGAAGCAGAAGGAAGAACAAATCTTGCACGATATATGGTATCATCTAAACTTCTTGTCTCAGACTTTCTGTTAATAAAGGATCTAGCAGTTGCATCTCCCAGTGAAGTAACACCCAATCCAACAATACTCTTATAAAGAGTATTTTCTGTAGCTCCAGTTGCAACGTTTACATACCAATGACTATTAGTAGTATCATATTGAATTGGGTGTCCAATATCTCCAGACTTCTTATCAGATACTCTACTTACAACATCTAAAAGACCACCATTACTATTAACAGTAATAGCTTCATCTCCCAATGCATCATTTAAAGTCTTACCAATCTTAATTTGGTCTGAATCAGCAATACCAGTTCCTGAAGTAATTGCAAAGTATACTGTATTATGAAGTATACCATCTGGTAAGTGACCATTCTGACTGTTTATCCTAATAGTCTCACCATTAACAAAGTTATGATCTCCAGTTAGAGTAAAGACATTACTAGAAACACTGTTTACACCCACAGCAGAGTTACCAACTTGGAATTTCTTCTCAGCAGATACCTCACTTGAAGTAAATTCAGTGGTAGGCATAATGATCCTAGCTGGAATAGATGTAGTAACTCCAGACTTAGATATTAAAACATTTAATGTATCATTTTCCTTTGCACCAATTCTATATCCATCAACAACTGATTCTGGAGCTGCTCCAGAGTTAGTCTCATTATAAAGATACATCTTATTGGTAGCACCAATACTGACTATCTTATTAACATCCAAAGCAAGGAACTCAGTTCCCGTCTCTGTGTTATTATTAACCTTAGGAGGAATAATATGACTAATATATCCTACATCATCTCTAGTAAAGGCATCCTTTCTAAATCCATCTGAGGTGAAACCATTAGAACCAAAGTTAGAGTTGGAGTTGGTGATTGATAATTCACCACCACTCTCAGTCATAAAGTGATTAGCATAACCAATAGCAAAACAGGATACTGCCTGTAGAATTGAGTTATTAGTTGCTTTTATATGGAAGTTAGCATAAGTTGGCTTATATTTCGCCCTTGAATCTGATTCTAGGTTACTATTACCAGTAGCTGTCTTATCCTCATATGTACCAGAAGTAGAATTATACTTAACAAATGCATTATTATCCTTTTGTAGTCCAATACCAGTGAACTGAGCAAGAACCATTGACTGGAATCCTGTTGCTTTGCTACCATCAGCAAAAAGACCACACATTCCATAAACTGACCTTAGAGAGCAGTTAAAGACATATGGTGAAGATGAGGTAACAGTGTCAACAGTTACGTTTGCAGTAGCACTAGCAATTGTTGGAAGTGGATCATCAGGAGCACTTTGAACTTTATACTGAATATTAGTAGAATCTACCTTATTAGAAACAACAAACTGACCATCATAACCTGTTCCTGCATTAGCAATCCTTAAAGGAGTATCAACGTCAAATGCAGAAGCATCAGTAGCAGAATCTAAAGTTACTGTAATAGTAGTTGAAGTGGTAGAACCATCACCTGCCTTAATACTTGAAATACCAACTTCCTTACCCTTAGAACCTACAATTCTATATTCATCAATCTTAGGTTGTATATCTAATCCACTAGATGGCCAATCTGGCTCAATTTCACGTCCAGATGAAGGTCCATAAGCAATACCAACCTTCTCATAATACATATCAAGGTCAGTTCTGGCAAATTCACCATCTGTACCACTAATAAAGGTATCATCAATATTGACATTATTGACACCATCAGCAAATTCGAAGCAAGTTAGCTTATTATGTGAGAAATTGGGAACATAAGTGTTTGTTGTATAATCCTTAAAGCACAATCCGTTAGGATCTGCATCTAAAAGAGTAAATTGCCAAAAATAACATCCACCAGTTACTCTGAAAACAGCAGATCTTTCAATATTAGTGTTTTCTGGGTTTGGAACATATTTTGGACGAATCTTAGTTTTTCTAAGATCCATTGCAACCAAAGAAACACCACGTGGAACAATTACACCACCAAATACACTATTCAGCTTATAAAGGTCGTTGGTAGTAGATGTAAGGTCAAAATTAGTTGTTAAGTCCCATGAACCAAAATTACTTGATGTCTCTCCACTTCTTAATCTATAATTATTAGAACCTATTGGTATCCATCCTGGCCTATTATCAACAATATGTTCTCCTGGATATAATACTATAGTTGTTTTAGCAAATCTATCATTATCCAATCCCTTCTGATAAGAGAATCTAGAAGCTTCTACTAATGCCCTCTGAATAGTCTTAAAGGGTCTAGTTAGTGAGTTACCTTGGTTCTCAATGCTATCAGTAGCATCAAGACTGCCAGGGTCAACATAGATGACACTACCACGAACTGATTTAAGAAAATTATCTAATCTGGAAAGACCCATTTTTACTAATTCGTTATCCGTTAAGATTATTTATCATCACATATATATTCAACTAAATATTTAAAAATTGTCCATAAAATGAAATCATATTCTGACTTACAAGAAGACTTAGAGCAAAGAAGGAAAGAACTTCAAGCTAAGCAAAAAAAGCAAATTGAGGATCGTAAGAAAAAGGCAATATCATACCGCGATGTAGTGGCTGGCAATATGGAGAAAGAAAAGAAAAGAAAGCAAAAAGAGATGGATAAAGAAGCAGAGAGAAAACAAGCAATAGCAGCACGTGCAAGAATGAAAGACGAACTCAAAATAGAATTACAACAAGAAAGAGAATCCGAAAAAAACTAATAGGGCAAAAAATACCTGGAGATTTTTTCCCCCCGATTTTGGAATAAAAAGTTGAATTTCCCTCAGAGAGGGTCTGAATAAAATACCCTCTCTTCCTCTACCTTATCACGTACAAAGCTAAGCACGTTCATAAACTCCTCCACTGTATCACAACTCACTACATTTTCTTTACCCTCATCAGAATAAAGATATACTTTTCGTTTGCTTGTGTCTATGACACACTTGGATAATAAATCATCAGTCATAATTAACTCCTAACATCATAGTTATATCCTGCAATAGAGTATCCACTATTGTCACCAGGATAATCAGCAGGTGTCTTCCCTTCATACTCTACTATTAATTTCTCTACATCAACTCTCTCTGCCATTATATGATAGAAACAATCTACTGGCATACCACCTTGAGATTGAAGATAAATTCTCCCTTCAATAGGTGATATTCTTTTCACTATAACATTCTGATGAGAATGAATAGCAGTAAGTTGAATAGTAAGACTCTCATAATTAATTAAACCCTTCCAATACTCTGGTAATTCAATTACATTATGACCATTACATACTCTTCCTCTAGTATACACAGCAACCTCAGGTCCTTCAATACATGCATGAGCAAGACGATGACCTTCTTTAGTTGGATGTTGAATATCAAATAATTTACATCCAGGAGGAGTTCCTGATGTTTTAGTGATATCTCCAACAAAATGTGCATCAGTTGTTATATTCTCACTAGCCTTTATATTACCCTCTTGATTAGTATCACCTATAATTTCAACATCTCCCTTAGCTTTAAGAGCTTTATCAGGATGAGTTTCTGAGTCTGAATTATACTCAGCACCTACCATTAAGGTTGCTTCTACTGAATCATAATCAGTATCCTTACCTATCTGCAAAGGACCTTCAACATATCCTGAGCCTCTTATCTCAGTCTCTCCTTTACCAAGTGCTTCTGGTTTACCACAACCAACAAACAATCTTTTTCCTACAAAGATGTTTCCGAATTTCATTTGTTTCTTTCCTCATTAATAGATTTACCACCACCACATGTTTTGGATGGTTTACTTCCTTTGGTGGACCTGTCAGCAAAGTCAGTAAGACCACCATAGATATTCATGATGCCCTTACCAATCATATCAACAGTAGACTCAGAAAATATTTTAGTAGATACTCTAGACTTTACGTCCACAATCTGAGCATTCAATGCTATCTTATCATCAGCATCTAGTAAAATGTTTCCTGTCCTACCATCAAATCCTTTAGCAGTAAGTTCAATTGACTCTGCTTCTAATTTAATCCTCCCTCTTGGTGCTTTGATTATTATATCACCATTCTCTGCTTCGTACCAGATGGCAGGTATATTTCTTGGTTCATCTTTCCCCTCAGGATAATTTACTATGTCTTTACCTGATTTAACTGTGAAAGTTCCAGGACAAAAAGATTTAGTAGACCCTTTAGTACCTTCTTCAGCACTACCAGTCTCCTCCATAACAATATAATGTCGTCCCCCATCAGGACCACTCTGCAACATGCAAGCAGAAATCTCATTAGAGTCTCTAACATGACCAAAACTTAAGCGTCCATGCTCAGTTCCGATATAATAAGGATGAAAATTTTCCTTCTTAGCCATTAGATTTTACCTACACAATCTATTACTTGTACAATTTGACTAGGAGCAATTGATTCGATGGTTACATCTTCTCCAACTCTATTTACCTTAAAGACAGGCATCAATCTAGCATTATAACCTTTATCACTCTGAATGTAAAGGTCTGGGTCTTTAGTGAATCCTATACCACCCTTGATCACATCCACACCAATGATCGAACCTAATGGGTCACACTTAATTTTAAGTTCAGCGCCATTAGAAGGTTCCATAACTACTTTATCTACTGAAGAATCATATCCAAAACCACCATCAAGAATATTAATATCTTCTATCTCCAATGATACTGGGTAATCTCCTGTTCCTGTTGATGGGAAAGGACCCCTTACAGTAGTATCATCAAAGGGTGGGGTTGTAATATCTTCACATTCATCTCCAGATATAATAACATTATTTCCTCCAGGATAAGTGACTTCATCACCAGGACATACTCTCACTACATTTCCTGGTTTATAAGGAAGGTCATAAGTTCCATCACTCCTCTTTATAGTAGTTTCATCCTTATCTGCCCAAGTTCTACCATCTCCTCCCTGACTTCCATCAGGAGCAGGAAGATAATCTATTCCAGTATCATCCATTATAACACGAACAACTTCTCCATTTTCTATAACTGCTCTACCAGTAGCTCCCTTTCCAGAATCACAAGAATCTATAAATTTAATTCTAGGTGGAGATGAATAGTTAAAACCAGGAGCAATAATATCCACTCCCAATATAGTAGTAAGAGCACTAACTATAACATTACCTTTAGCTCCATCTCCTCCACCTCCAATAAACTCTATACTAGGTGGCCCACAAAATACTGGTCCAACATTACAAGTATCTACAAATACATCATCAAAGTTAGCATTCTTAGCTACATTAGAAATAGCATCTCCAATATTACTGATACCAGAAACAGCATCCTGAACTAAACCAGCAGCTTGTTTTGCCTTATCAAAAATACTATTCAAATTAAGAGTTGCAGTTATCTCTGGTCCATTAACTGGGTTCCACTCCTTTACATTAGAACACTTGGGATCTTGGTCACAAGAAAGGAATGAAAGAGCATCAGTAGCAAACCCCATTACATCATCAAGAGCAGAAGAAGCAACACCCATACCAGCAAGTAAAGATTTGATAGGATTCATCACAGAATTTATTGATGAATCTATTAGTCCACTAATCTTTCCAAGCAATGACCCTACAAAATTTTCAACAGCACACATAGGTGTGTTAATAAACCTATCCAGTATCTGATTCAAGAAGTTTCCTACCATCCCAGTAAGATTCTTCATTATATTTTTAAAAGCACAAGCTAATTCACTATTAGCTTCCTCCACTTTCTCTTTTAATAAAGGAAGTTCAGTAGGAAATACTTTATCATAAGTGTCACTTAAAACATCATTAACTTTCTTTAAAGCATTCTTCTGAATTTCCGTTGTTATTCTCTTAACATCTCCTGAGATAGCCTTAATAGCATTCTGCTTTACCTTTTCTATTTCACTTTCTATATTATTAATCTTAGTAGATACTTTAGTTTCCCAATCATTAGCAGTCTTTTGTATTCTCTGCACCTCAGCAATCATATTCTTCATCTCCCTCTGAATAGAACCAACAGGAGCTTGTTCACAATCAGTATTGGATGCTACTGTTGAGGATTTCTTTTCATTTTCATATTGTTCCTTTGTAGCACCATCCTTAGCATTAACAGCATTAATAGTAGACTCTGCCACCTCTTCATTATTAGTCTTATTTTTATCAACTTCTTCTGCTACTGCTTCTGCTTTTTCTTTCTCTAAACGTAAATTATGTTGAGGGACTATATCTTTAGTTGTAAATCCACTGAAAGGTTTAAACCCAGCGTCAGGAATGTTCTTCATGACTGCTGTGTACTGGTTGAATCCAAGCACACCCATGATTACTGGTTGCTGTGCATCCTCACCATCTAAAAAGTATCCTTGTACAAAATCACCCTGCCTTAAATTAGGGGTGCTCATTGCACCACCAGATACTCCAGCAGTAACTGGGAGCATTATGGATGCCCAAGGAAGTTCTTCATCCTTTAAGTCACCAGGAGATGCAGTATGATACCCCATGATTCTGACCTTATATCTAAAGTCAAAACCTTTCTGTTCCTTTGTAGTTCTAGTAGGAGATCCACCTAAATTGGCAGCCCACTGGGTCTGGTCTACAATCTGACCAATCCACCAGATGAATCCATCTCTTCCTAGAAAATGAGTTTTTACAAGTGATTGATCAATCATTAGTCGTCGTACACTCTACACTCTAATGAGTCTGGATGATTATCACAATACACTTCTAAGTGCTTATCATCATGTCTTGTATGCCAATCATTAATCTTACCTTCATTAGTATTCACTTCTTCATCTGAATGGGCATGGAATGCATCATTATGCATCTCTAAATCAGACTCACTATACTCAATCATACCATGATTGATATGTTCTTTATGATCTTTAGGATCAATGTAAACTTCATGATCTAAATCATGCTTTGGGGTTGGAGTAGTCATAATTTTTAGTTGTCAGGAGTAAAGTTTTTTATTCCAAAGGTGTCTCTGACAAGAGTTAAACTTGTATAAGTATCTTTTGGAGTAATACTATGGCAGAGACTTGATATCATATATAGTCCCCCACTTTTTTTATTTCTTCCTGTATTAGGTTCTGTGGATAATTGAGGGAACTCACAATAAATCATATCACCAGCTCGGAGGCTAAAGTCTCCTGCTATCATAATATTTATTTTAACTAAGAACATCTGGTTGTATCTCATTACAGATTGTACCATAGTTTTAGTAGCATCGTAAGTAGGATCAAAAGGACTATTCTTCCAGTTATCCAATTGTTCCTGCACATCCTTACCTGAAGGAAGAGTTCCTACATCCAAAACTCTATTCATCACCCTAGAAATAGGTAATCTAAACTCATCAGCAACAGAGTCCAACCCATCCTTACCTGCAGTAACAATCTTATCTTTACTTCCTGCTCCTTTATTATTAGCAGCACCACCTGACTCATCCACACTATAATTTCTTACTTTATAATTATATGCATAAAAATCAAAGAATAAAGTTCTATTAGCATAAGTTCCTGCTGTTAGATTACTCTGCAAATCAATGTCTCTATCAATTTCATAACTTAATATCTTACCTTTATATTCTCTGGGATTCTCATCAGTATTAGTAAAGATATAGTTACCCTTCTTTTTCTGGTCAAACAAAGCATCAATAGATCTAAAATTAAATCCATCATGAGTTTCGTAGAAAAGATATCCAGCAGCTCCTCCTATCTTACCTGCTTTTGCTGGAATAGATTTAGATGCTAACCAAGTACAAATATAAAAAGGTTTCCTATCATTACCTATAAAATTATAATTGATAGCAGTCTCATCTACCTTTACTTTCTTCTTAGTTTTTATACCAACATCAGCAGAAGTAGCTTCAGTAAGAATCTTCTTTACATTCTCAGATATCTTACCATCATATCTTTTACACACTCTACATTGCTCATTAGCAAACAACTCTCTAGAAGTAAAGTCTAGAGAATAAACATCCTTCTGAGTTCCAGAGATAACATTCCTAACTCTGTTTACATATAATTTCTTATCATTTTTGAATTTTAATTTATGACCATCATGATCTTCAATAACAATATGAGAAGGTTCTCCTCCTCTGATGGGAAGTCCATCTAAGATTCCTTTATTACCAAAAGATTTCTTATCAGTTTCACCACTCTCTACAATGATAGCAGTTAAAGATACTGAATTAGATAATACATCCTCATAGTATTTTATATCTACTACACCCTCAGACGCATCAATACCCTCGCCACCTTCTTGCTTAGCTTGAAACAATTCAAACTCTCTTATATTACCTGCTCTGGTAGAATCCTTACTTGCCATTCCTATACCTTATAAAGAGCTGCTGTAGATTGTAACTCATACTGACTATTTACTAAAGTTAATTTATCTGGACCTACAGGAATGATTTTAGTACCTCCACCTGAAGATCCTCCAGATGCTCCTCCCCCTTTTCCACCAGCATCTACTACTACAGTAGTATCATCTGCTCCATCCTCATAGGATGCTGATGATGATACAGACTCTGCATCATTATTCTGTGATTGAGATCCTATCTCAGCAGTGTCTTCTGAAGGAGGGAAGAAAGATTTACCAAGCAATGGTAAAGTCTTTGCAGGATTAAGAATATTCAACCAATTAGTGACTCCCAATCTAGTTTTATTTTCTGCTTTAAAAAGTTCTATAAACCTAGAGAATCCACTACCAATCCATTTAGTAAATGCCTTACCCCCATCAACTATCTGAAAGAACTTATCTTTTAATTTCTTACCTGCTCCTTTCCACCCATCCTTACCTTGAAATCCTTCATAAAGAACATCACCCACAAATTCTCCTGCTATCTCACCAACTATCATTCCTATTGGACCTAATGCTAGTCCTAATCCACCACCAATAGCAGCACCAGCAGTCTTAAATAATGTCTTACCTATTGGATCACCTGAGAACATGGAGGTGATAGCAACCAATAAAGGACCAACTACTGGTACTTTAATAGCCTTAGCCCCTTTCACTAATACTTTTCCTACACCTGCTAATGTCTTAGCTGCTCCCTTACCAAACCATTTGACTATAAGACGATTAGCCCCTCTCTTTAGACCATGCTTTAATATTTTAGAACCTACCTTCTTACCTCCACCCTTTAATAATTTTCTAGCTCCCCTTCCTATAAATCTTTTAGCTCCAACTGCTGCCCTTCTTGCTGTATTTTTTACAAATCCTTTTGCTTTACCTGCTACATTTTTTATCAAGTTTTTTCCTTTAGTTGCTACATTCCCTACAAAATTAGTAACAGGTTTAAGAAATTTAGAACCAGTCTTAACAAGATTCTTACCAAAATTTTTAATTCCTTGAGTTATATTACTAATACTCTTACTAACCCAACCAAAAAGTTTACTTCCTATAGTTTGAAACCCTTCTAAGATTCCCCTTCCAAGAGCTTTAAAAGGCTTAAGTACCAATTTAAATGCATCATCTATACCAGATTTAAGTGCATTAACTCCTTTAAGTAAAGTAGGCAATCCTTTCTTAAGAGCTTCAATACCAATTCTAAATGCTAGGATAACATCTCTTGCCCCTCCCATCAAAGCAGCAACCAATGAACCAAGGAGTGTCATGGTGGCAAACTTAGCCATCCTTGATAAGAATCCCTCAGCTACATCTTTAGCCCCACTCAAAGGACCTTTCTTTTTCTTTGGTTTCTTTGCTTCTAATTCTGCTTCTCTATCTTCTTTCTTTATCTTAGCAGTTAATAATCTTTGATCCTCTAATCTATCTTCAGCAGATTTTTTATTATCTTTTAAAGCATTCTTAATTTCAGAAACATTAGTTTGAATTCCACTCAAAGAATCCATAAAAGAATTCAACCCCAAATCATTAGCAACTTTACTACTCTTACCAACTACATCATCCCCTGTAGAAGATAGTGAAGATTTAGATAATGCTCCTCCCCTACTAGGAACTATAGAACTTCCTCCAATAGATTTAACAAGTGCTCCTCCTTTATCTTCTCCACCCCCTAACATTTTCTTTGCTACATCCTTACCCTTAACCTTCTTCCTTTTGACAACAGACTTCACAGCCTTCTTAGCAGTTCCCTTGACGGCCTTCTTCGTCACATTCTTAAGCAACTGCTTACCCATCTCCATTAATATTTTTCCTGTTATTGCTGGCATCTTAACTCATTATATTGTAGAGTGATTTGACTACAGGAATAGTCATATTATTAGGGTCAGTAGAAGAGAATCTAGTATTTTCACCAGAACTACCTGAAGATGCTACTCCTCTAGGAGCACTAGAACCTCCACCTCCACCTATTACTATTACCTTTCCACCTCTACCTGAAGGAGCGTCAACACCAGGCACTATTCCTCCACCAGCAAACTTCATCATCTTAGGTTTATTAGTTCCACCACCTGCTTTATTCATTGCCATTAATTTATCAGCACCTATCTGATCAACAGCACCTTTACTCATCACAAACTCACCAGGAGTTAGCATTGCTGGTACTGTATCACCTTCACCTTTACCAGGAACTTTACCTCCTTTATTAAATCTTTTAGGTTGAACTAAACCACCACCATTCATTTTAGCACTAGTAGATATGTCAGCACCTAAATTATCCATTGCAATCTGCTGGTTGAGGGCTTGTGCAAGTCTTGCGTTAGGTTTTGATGCAAGATAATTCTCCTTATCTTCCTCTGTTAATTGACCTACTGATCCTTGAAAAATAGTTTCAGCACCTCTTGATTTTGTCTTCCACGTAGTCTTCGTCATGGTATCAAAATCACTCTGAGTATCTGATGTTTCTTTTACTCCACCACCATAATATTCTGGACCCATTGCTTTTGTAAGTTCCACACCATCCGCATAAGTTATTTTATCTAAAGGAGGTAATCCAAGAAATTCTGTTCTTTCTTTATTAACCCAAAAAAGCGTTTCCTCTTCTATACGTTTTTTCTCTTCTGGGTCAGTTACGGTACCCCTAGTATGTCCTAACTTTTCGCTCATAGTTTTGACCTTACCACCTTCATTATATCCAGGAACTAATCCACCACCAGCCATGGCTACTCCTTCATTCTTTGCCTGTGCTGTCTTAGATAATGGTATGAAATCAAAGTTAGGGGGACCAGGAATCATAGGAATTTTTGGTGCTGGTATAGGTGGTATCTTAAGCAACCCAGTTGCTTTATTGATAGCACCTAATAAAGATTCTACTCCACTGTTAATACCACCAATAATAAAATTCATTGGAGCACCTGTAACATTCCAAAGCCCCTTCATTACTGCGTTAACAAGACCAATAACTAAATTAAAAAATCTTTTAATAGGATCTAAAAACTGAGCAGGATCTCTAAGAAGAGTTAATAATCTATTAACCACCGACCCAACAAAAGTCATGGTAACAAACTTAAGTAACTTATTAAGAAAGTTTCCTACTGGTTTAGTGACGCTCTGAAGCATCTTATTTTGAGGTGTATCTGGTTTATCTTCTAAATCTTTTTCCCTCTTCTTTTTCTTACCTTCAAGAAGAGCTTGTCTTACATCCTCATCTTTCTCTTCTGCTAAATCATTACCATCTACTATAGAATCTTTAACTTCTGATATATCAGCCTTAATTGTATCTAATTTACCAGCAACTTCTCCATTTAAAAAAGTAATAACATCAGTCTTCTTATCCTCTTCTTCATTATCGGGTTTAATATCTGAAGGTGTAGTAGTTGAAGAACCTGGAGGAAGAAACTTAGCCGCTTTAAATCTCCTCTTTCTCTCAGCAGCACTTAAAGGTTCTCCTGTTTTTGGATCAGTTCCAGTAGTAGTTTCTGTAAACTCATCACTTTTTTTATGCTCCTCTGCTGCTGCAGTCTCTTGTCTATTCCTAGCCTGTCTTTCTAATCTTTCTTCTGCAGTCTCTTGCGAAGTTCCTCTCTTAAATTTATCAGCATCTATCTTTGGTTTACGTATTCTCTTACCAGTAACTCTTGTCTTCTTAGCCTTTGGTTTTACTTTTGGTTTTGCTTTAGCCTTTGGTTTTGGTTTTGCTTTAGCCTTTGGTTTTGCTTTAGCCTTTGGTTTTGTCTTTGTGGATACTGAATCTGATCCTACTTCTCCTTCTCCTTCCTTTGCTGATTGTATATCTTCTAGCAGATCATCTATAGCTTCCTTTGCTTGTTCCTCTGCTGCCTGTTGTAATTCTAATTCACTAACTCTTCCTTCAAGCCCAAGAACTCTCACCAAAGTTTTCCTTTGCATCGCAAAGGACTTACTCATTGTCTTATGCAACTGAGCAACTTGTATACCTAATCCTTTTTCAAGCCCACCAACTCTACCCTCTAATTTAAAATGAGGGTCATGAGCACTTCTTAAAGATTGTATTAGGTTATTGCTGCTAGGCATTAGATTGTTGTTGCTTGAGTTTTTCATCCTCAAGATGTTGTTTCAACATACCAATGTAGATGTCTCTCTCCCAAGGGATTAAGTTTTCAACTTCTGTTAATGAATATTTATGGTACTGAAGTAAAGAGAAATTAATATTATAATAACTCTCCAAATTCATATGCACCATACCTAAGCGAAAAAAGACGATAACCCTTCCAACACCACAGTACTTTCAACTTTTGTCTTAGGATTTTTAAAGGTCACACTATGAGATAACTTAGGCATTGTCTCAAAGAACTTTTCAATCTCCTTAAACTGCATACTATTCATCTGCTCTAAGAAATCTTTCACTTCTTTCTTAGTACAATCTGCAGTAGACCATACATCCTCTTCATTATAAATTTTATCAATACAGGAAGCAATCAAATCAAATGATTGATCCATGCTTACCTCTTCAGTAAAATCAAAATTACTTTTAATGAATTGTTCTAATGATGGATACTTCATCTCCATGATTAAAGAATCATCTAACTTAACTTTATTAGTATGCTCATCACTTTTTTGAATTTCAATATCATCTATATTAATAGTCACAGGAACTTCTGTGACCTCATCATCAGGAGCAATAAGGTTAACTTCAACCTCCTCACCCACAGATTTTCCTCTGATGTTAAGAAATAGATATTCTATATCAAAAGTAGGAAGATTCTCTACCTTTATTCCTCTAGTTTGAATACAATTTTTTAATACAGTTTTAATTGCTGTAGAAATATCTTTAGTGTTCTCAGTTTCCAATGCTAATACTAAAAGTTTTTCTTCTTTAACTAGGAATGGTCTGTATTTAATTTTCTTTCCTGTAGATGGCAACTCAAGTTCATAACTTGGAGTAACAATGGTAGGTAATGGCATAATAATTCTTTCAGTGTCTTATTTATCAAGTTAATGTTGGTTGTCTATTAACTATCATATCTCTAGTAACTTCTCCTTCAAACAAATCATTAGAACTGAAAAGAGTTTGCTTTCTTTGCTGAACATATCTAACAAAATTAAATGATACACTACATTTTAACACAGAACTTTCTTCATATGAAACTGGAATAGCAGTTAAAGATAAAGGAAATGCTTGAACAAAAGTATAATCAAGAGTACTTCTAGCAGTTCTAGTACCAGTACTTCCACTAGCACTATAATTTCCCATAAAATTATCTCTTTCAAATTTAGTTATGTATATATTATTCTTATATGTGTTAGGGTAAGCCATCCTATGACTTACATAAGGGTCTTCATATGTTTTTGTATTATCAACTCCAGTAATATAATCCATCCATGCTTCTATCATTTGTATTACTTTATAGTTTCTATCCACATAAAAAGTAAGTCCCAAACTCTCATCATACAATCTTCTATAAGCCATCTTCTCAGTCACACCAGCATAGTCATTATTAACTTCATGAGTAGTTAAACTAGAACCTGGAAGAGATGCTTCACAACACATCAAACTAATATTATCATAGTCATAAGAACCTAATGACAATCTACTTCTTACTGCTTGAGGAACGGGCAAAGTCAATCTATATAAAGAAGATTGTGCTACATTAAGCAACCTCGACTTTATCTTAGATACCGTTAACCTTTCTGGCCTGACACCTGCCATCTATAAATATTTTAGATTATATATTATGTATAAGAGATGGCTGAAAGTATTAAGAGTAGGTACAAACCAAAGCACCCTCGAAAGTATCAAG
>Ga0315330_10000848_pt1 | contig 19956 bp, 16 predicted proteins | sample M140m34915metaG_FD_203453 | JGI IMG/M metagenome (GOLD analysis project Ga0315330, IMG submission 203453) | Ammonia-oxidizing marine archaeal communities from Monterey Bay, California, United States - M1 40m 34915 | ecosystem: Environmental > Aquatic > Marine > Intertidal zone | place: USA...
ACGTGACCAATAGTCCCCACATTTACATGCGGTTTCGACCTTTCAAATTTTTCCTTAGACATGATTGCCAACCCTCTTTTTTCGATAATACTCTATAATTTTAAACTAAAAATTTTATGCTCTTCTTTTAGCGACCAAATTGTTAAATCATCTGGAGCCCATAACCGGATTTGAACCGGTGACCTCTTCCTTACCAAGGAAGTGCTCTACCGACTGAGCTATATGGGCAAAATGATATGGCTCAGTCACTACTCAGGCTTTTAATTTTAAATGCCCTTGTTTCAAAATCCTATCTTTCCTTTACTTTGGAGCGGGTAAGGAGAATCGAACTCCTGTCATTAGCTTGGAAGGCTAAGGTAATACCATTATACGATACCCGCCTGTTCTTTCGAATCCTTAAAAAACGCACCACGCTGTGGTGGAGGGGGTAGGATTCGAACCTACGAAGGCAGAGCCGGCAGATTTACAGTCTGCTCCCGTTGACCGCTTGGGTACCCCTCCGAAACGGTAACCCACTATTGTCCTAAAATTCAGTGCCCTATGTCAACTTATTTCAACCCCTGACTAATTTTCCGGTCACTCCGTTTTGAATCTTGGATGGCCGCAGATTAATACCAAGCTCACCAGGAAGGTAATAATCAATTACTTTCCCAAAATATTTTCGTGCCTGCGTTAACGAAAGCGCCGGTAGCTTCCCGCTAGTATTTGCGCTTGTCGAAACCAAGGGCCCTGATCTTTGGCATAGTTCAGACGCCTGTGAATGACTGGTCATTCGTACGCCTATAAATCCGTTATCATCTAACAGCCACGGCGGCGCTGATTTAGTAGCAGGTAAAATCCAAGTTGAGTGCCCTGGCCATGAATCAATTATTTGTTCGCGATATGGGACATCTATCCTTACTAAATTTAGGACTTGTTCCAAATTTGCCACTATCACCAGAAAATTTTTCTGAGACCCCCTAGCCTTAACACGTTTGATTTCTGTAATAGCCCTCAACGAGTATGCGCTAGCAGCGATACCGAATACCGACTCAGTAGCATGCACAATCAATTTATCTCGTCTTAAAATCCTAGACGCATTAGACACTTTCCAGCTGTATTTCATAGTTTCTCGTTCACGAAGTGAACTTTTTCACAGTAGATCACCCAAAAACACCCATGTGCCAAATTTAGGGGCACTTTACATTCTTCTGGCTAGTAACTAAGTCTCACTCATCATTTTATTATGCCGCCGCCACTTTTTTCTTGGCCACTTTTTTCTTGGCCACTTTTTTCTTGGCCACTTTTTTCTTGGCCACTTTTTTCTTGGCCACTTTTTTCTTGGCCACTTTTTTCTTAGCTCCCTTGCGGCCACGTCTCACTGGCGCGGCCTCAAGTAAAGATTCGCAGTCAGCTAAAGAGAGGGTCAGCGGATCAGTGTCTTTTGGTATCCGAGCGTTTTTTTCGCCGTTTGTTATGTATGGGCCCCAACGACCATTTAAAATAGAAACACCTTCATCAACAAATATTTTGATTTGTTTTGCCGCATCTGCCTCTATCTTTTCCTTCACCACCTCCAAGGCACGCGAGTAACTTATAGAATAAGGATCATCTTCTTTGCCTACACTAGCAAACTTATCCCCATAACGGATATATGGTCCAAAACGGCCTATACCAATTATAAGTTCACGGATGTCATGATCCTGAAAGTGCGTATCGGAATTATCCATCTCATTAGTTAGCGTCCTTGGAAGCTTCATCAAAGTTAGAGCTCGTTCTAAATCAAGATCCTTAATTTTTACCCCTGGTGGCACACCATAAAATTTAGGTTTTTTGTCTTCATCCTCTATGTCTCCAACAACAATTACCCAGCCATATCTCCCCATCCTAACGAAAACAGGCTCGTTACTCTTTGGATGAATACCCAGATGTCGCGATTGGTTCGCTTCCTGTCTGGTGACATTCTTTTCTTTTTCATCAACAATCGTTTTAAAGGGTAACCAAAATTCTTCCAACAGAGAGAGCCAATCACGTTCGCCTCGGGAAACTGCATCGAGATCATCCTCAAGACGCGCAGTAAATTCATAATCAACATAGCTGGTAAAATGACTTGTCAAAAAGTCATTTACTAGTCGCCCTATATCGGTTGGTTCAAATCTCTTTTTCTCTGTTGACACATACTCTCTTTGCACGAGGGTCGAGATAATAGATGCATAAGTAGAAGGCCTTCCAATCCCGTGCTCCTCAAGAATCTTGACCAAACTAGCTTCTGTGTATCTAGGAGGTGGTTGCGTAAAATGTTGCTCTCCCCTTATAGAATCAAGCTCAATCCGTTCTCCAACCGCTAGTGGGGGTAGTCTATTGTTTTCGGCATCACCTGCTGCATCACCAGAGTTTTCATCCGTCCCCTCTAAATACACTGCCATAAATCCAGGCTCCACCACCGTAGATCCACTGACTCTAAAAACTCCGCGATCTCCAGCCACCAGATCGACCGACACTGTATCGATAGTAGCCGGTATCATTTGGCATGCTACGGTCCTCTTCCAAATTAAATCATAAAGACGGTACTGATCTTCGGTTAGGTATTGCTTTATATCATTTGGTACGCGCAAGCACGAAGTAGGGCGAATCGCTTCGTGCGCCTCTTGGGCATTTTTTGAGCGCGTCTTAAATACTCTGGCATCCTGTGGAGCTTGATCGTTCCCATATCGACTTTTTATAAAATCCCGAAGTTCCGCTAGCGAGTCGTCAGCTAAGTTGAGAGAATCCGTACGCATATAAGTGATCAAGCCAACGCTGCCGTCACCATTTCCCACATCTATGCCTTCGTATAATTGCTGCGCGGTGCGCATAGTACGTTGTGCAGTAAAACCTAGTTTGCGCCCCCCCTCTTGCTGCAAAGTGGATGTTATAAATGGCGCGGTTGGATTTCTTTTCCTTTGTTTTTTCTCGACTTTTTCAACGACTAAAGCGCCAACAGCCGCCTCTAAAAGTCCTTTTCTAACCTGCGAGGCCTTCTTACCATCGGTGATAGAGAACTGGCTTATTTTATCGTCATCAAAACGAGTTAACTTCGCTATAAAGTTTTTGGTATCGGCTTCTATCGTCCAATACTCCTTAGGATCAAATTTTTCAATCTCGGCTTCCCGTTCGCAGATTAAACGTAAAGAAGGACTTTGTACCCTTCCGGCAGACAACCCAGGTTTGATCTTTTTCCACAATAATGGTGAAAGGTTGAATCCCACCAAGTGATCTAAAGCTCGACGTGTTTGTTGAGCGTTGACCAGCGACATAGAGACTTCTCGCGGTTCAGCTATCGCCCCTTTAATCGCCTTTTCAGTAATCTCACTGAACACCACTCGGTGAACATCTTTCCCAATCAATGCATTACGCTCATGCAGAAGCTCAACTAAGTGCCAAGAGATAGCTTCCCCCTCTCGGTCTAAATCAGTGGCTAAGTAAAGAGCCTGTGCCTTCTTCATCGCTTTCGTTATTGCCGCGACATGCTTAATACTGCGCTCACCGACCTCGTACTGCATTAAAAAGTTGGTCTCGGTATCGACAGCACCATTCTTTTTTCGAAGATCACGTACATGCCCGTAGGAGGCTAATACTTCAAAATCCTTCCCTAAATACTTTTTGATTGTCCCAGCCTTGGCTGGAGACTCGACAATCACTAAATTTCTTGCCATATTTCTTTGCCGATTGATTAAAAATGAAAATTCAAATTACTAGGTTAAGATCGGACTCTAATGTAGATTCCCCGCGAGACCGCCCATCACTAAATCTTCTACTAAAATAAAGGCCTGCTCTTGCTCGGGTTGATTTAACAACACCAGTAAAATTATCCACTTCAACTGTTCTAACTCAATTTCCTCTGTATCTAAAGCAAATATTCTCTCTATGATGACCTCGCGACTGCGACTATCAAGCAAACCAGTGTGCTCTAGAAAATGCAAAAACCCCCTACATTCTAGATCAATCTTCCTTTGTTCAGCTTCGGTATAGACTCTAAATGTTTTGTCTCCCTCGACCCGCAGCAAACTACCACTAGGATTTCTATCAGAAAGACCTTCAAGCCAATCGAAAGCCTTATTTACCTGTCCGGGCTCAAAGCCGGCACTATCCAACTCAGACTTTAATCGTTCCCCATCTACTCCCAGCGAAATATCGTCTTCCACATAGTTTTCGAATAGATATATCAATATATCAATCAAGGTTTCCTTCATTATTTTTCGCTACTACCTAAATAAAAATTTTCACACTCGCATCTAGCAAGACTAAACACAGGCTTAAGCCCTAAAACCGGGGTATATAAAATGATTTAAAAGCCCAAGCTGGTCACTTTTTCTTTTAAAATCCACTATATTTTGCATCAATGATGTTGTTATAAGCATGTATCAAACTAAAGATGCCGTCAATCTCATTAAGAAATAGTTCTAAAGCGCTTTGGACTATACTTTCGCGCCAAATACATATAAAGACTCAAAATTCTAGCCCAATAATTAACCTATTTTTTTTACTAAATAACATGGATAGTAGTAAGAAAAATCGTTTGATAATCAATATTGAGTTGCCAGAATATCCCTTGTATAGCAACAATGTTATAAGTATCCTAAGCTTTACTTAATAATGATAATCACTGATGGCTATTCGAGAAATTTTGCACCATCCAGACGAACGTCTTCGCACGAGGGCGAAGTCGGTTTTTAAATACGACGACAAAATTGAAACTTTGGTTGCCGACATGTTTGAAACCATGTACGCGGCGCCCGGTATCGGTCTTGCCGCTACTCAAATTGATGTGCATCTTAGAGTAATGGTCGTTGATTGTGGTAAACAAGACCCCCACCCATTACATTTTATAAATCCTGAACTGACACTTCTCGAGGGGACAGAGGAGATGGAAGAAGGTTGCTTATCGGTCCCAGGCATTTTCGAAACAGTTTCTCGCGCAGAAACTATAAAGGTCCGGGCATTCGATAAATGCGGTATTCAATTTGAAATGGAAGCGGACGGTTTATTAGCCGTGTGTATCCAACATGAAATCGAACACCTTGAAGGCAAGCTTTTTGTCGACAAGCTATCTAATTTTAAGCAAAAAAGAATAATAAAAAAACTCTCAAAACTAAATACATAGAGCCTTTGCTAACTTCATCCAAAATAACCTTCGATTAACCCAAAGGATCATATCTTGAATACTCTAAGAGTCGTTTTCGCAGGTACACCCGAATTTTCGGTACCTAGCCTCCGAGTGCTCATGGATCGAAGTGACATCGAAATCGTCCACGTTTATACCCGCCCCGACAGTAAGATAGGCAGAGGCTTAAAATTGATTCCGTCTCCCGTAAAGAAACTAGCGCAAAGCGCTAACTTACCTGTCAGTGAAATCATAAGTTTTCGCGAAGGAAAAGAGATTAACGAACTTAAAAGACTTGAACCCGATGTCCTCATCGTAATAGCCTTCGGCCTAATACTGCCTCGGACTGTGATTCAAATTCCTAAGCTCGCAATCAATGTTCATGCATCTCTTTTGCCTCGCTGGCGTGGTGCAGCGCCCATCCAAAGATGCATTGCCGAAGGTGACCTTGAGACCGGCATATCAATAATGAGAATAGTGGAAGAATTGGATGCTGGACCGGTCCTATTGAAAAAATCCTGCCCAATCAATCGAGAAGACACCAGTGGTTCTATGCATATCCGTCTTGCCTCTTTGGGTGGAGAGGCATTGAGCAGCGTGCTAGACCAAATTTTGAATAGTACCTTGAGCGAGACTTCACAAGATGAGTCCAAGGTAACGTATGCAGCCAAGATTAAAAGCGAAGAACTGGCTATAAACTGGAGTATGACCGCCCCTGCCATAGCCCGGAAAATAAGATCATTACATCCTAAGCCTGGTGCTCGTACAACCATCTCGGGCATTGAACTCAAAATAATTAGTGCGACAGTATTTATGAAGAAAGTTCAGCATCCACCGGGTAAGGTTTTTGTAGAAGATAAAAAGAAATTACTGGTCGCTACCGGTGATGGTTATCTTCAAATCCACGAGCTACAAGTTCCTGGAAAGAAAGTATCCCAAGCAACAACGTTTATTAACGGTTATGGGAAGTTCCTCTGAACAAGAATGCGGTCCATAATCGAGTAAACACTGCTGTCTGCTTGCAAAAAGTCATCGATCAAGGCCTCTCTATTCCCGTAGCGATCGAAGGACTCCCCATTAAACCAAAAACTAACTCAGATTTATCATTTATTAAAGCATGCATTTATGGTGTTCTTAGAAACTATTTCTCCCTAGAAAAAACGCTATCCTCATTACTCAATAGCCCCCTCAGGGCTAAAGATGCCGACATCAAAATGCTTCTTATAAGTGCACTTTATCAAGCAAAACATATGAATGTACCTGATCACGCGATCAGTTCCGTTAATGTTGAGGCCGCGAGATACATGAAAAAAAAGTGGGCCTGTGGCTTGGTGAATGCGGTCACTAGAAATTTCCTCAGATCGGGACTTGCGCTATCGGAAACTGATGGCTTCGAACATCCTACCTGGCTTGTAGATATCATAAAAGATAACTGGCCGTCAGATTGGGAAAAAATTTTGTATGAGAGCAATAACCATCCTCCTATGACTATTAGAGTGAATAAAAGGACTTTGAACAGAGCTAACTATCTTGAAATCCTTAGAAAGCACGGAATACAAGCATTTCCTACTCGTCACTCCAATCAGGGTTGTACTATAGTAAAGCCTATTGACGTAACTACTCTTCCACATTATGCAGATGGTTATTTCAGTGTACAGGACGAAGCCGCCCAGTTAGCGATCGAACTCATGGATATTAAGAAAACTCACAGTGTACTGGATGCTTGCGCGGCGCCTGGGGGTAAAATAACTCACTTGCTAGAGCACATGGACGGCGATGAGGCAACAGCGATCGACTCGGGGAAAAAACGCCTCAAAAAATTGCGAGAAAACCTCGATAGGCTAAATATGAACTGTCGTATACTCCACGATGATGCTACAAACCCATCGTCTTGGTGGGATGGAAAATTCTACGATCGTATTTTAGTCGACGCGCCTTGTTCAGCCACGGGAGTTATACGAAGACATCCTGACATTCGATTCCACCGCGAGTTAGATAACCTAGAATCACTTGCATCAGTTCAACATTCGTTGCTTAAAAACCTGTGGCCTTTGCTCAAAGTAGGTGGAAAGCTCCTCTACGTGACTTGTAGCATACTGAGTATCGAAAATGACTGTCGGGTTGAAACGCTTCTGCAAACGAACAACAATATCGAGGTCAGCGCTATAAATATTGGCTGTGGTATCAAAACAAAATTTGGAATGCAGATTCTTCCAGGCGAATCAAATATGGACGGTTTTTACTTCTCATTGTTGATGAAAAATGAGAATACACAATTATAGCTTTCTAACGATCCTGAGTATATCGATAAGCTCAGTAACGTTATTCTCTCACTCCGCTATGGCCGATCCTGATATTAAAATTTTAAGCGGCGAAAGTCAGCTCTCTAATAACATATTAAGTATCAATGCAGATGCGGAGGTAGATCTCGCGAAGGACCCTATAGAAGCATTAGAAAGCGGCGTGCCCCTATTTTTTGATCTGCATGTAGAGATACTCCGGAATCGAAAATATATGTGGGACCGGGATTTATTTAAAACAAAATACACTTATTCCCTGCAACGACATACATTAAGCAAAAAGTACGTGCTTAAAAATTTAATCACTGATACCCAACGAGCACATGATTCTATAACCGCAGCATTGCAAAACCTGGGTCAGGTAAGAAAACTCGCTGTTATAGACTTGGAGGAACTAACAGATAGAAAAAATTTAGTTATTGCTATCCAGCTTGAGCTAAAGATAAGTGCTCTACCCGCACCTATGATGCCGTTAGCGTATGTTTCTCCACAATGGCATATTTCTAGTCAAAAATATAGGTGGGAATTAGACTTGTGAGGATAAGAAATACTGCTTCATTTCTAGTTACTCTGCTCATTCTATCCTTACTAGGATCACTCATCTTGATGAGTAGTGCTATCCAGAATTCTGGCCAATTTGGAGCACTTTACCCCGCACTTTTATTATCTAATAGTATCGGAATATTAGTCCTAATGATTCTAATCGGCGCTAATATATTTACGCTCTTAAAACAATTAAGGGCTAAAGAAGCAGGAGCTCGTCTTACCCTAAGGATGGTGATAATTTTCACGGTTCTAGCAGTGGTACCTGTAACAATTGTGTACTCATTTTCACTCGACTTCTTAAAAAAAGGTGTAGATAGCTGGTTCGATCTTCAGGTGTCAGACGCCCTCTCTGACTCACTCGAATTAAGTAGAGAGTCTCTAGAACTCAGGACACGACAGCTGCTAAGACAGACCGAGAAAATGGCAGAGGAGATGTCACGTCAGTCAACTGAGTCGAGCGCCCTAAATTTAGATGCACTAAAGAGCCCCTCCGCGCTTTTAAATACCCAACATATCCCCAATCCGAGTGGACTCGATCAAATGCGTTCACAAAACGGAGCTGAAGAACTTATTATAATGAGCGGTGATGCTCTCGTAATATCCAGCAGTGAGAAAAGCGACCCGGTACCTAGCCTGCCTTCCGAGGCGATCCAATCTCAAGTTATGCAGGGCCAAAGTTATATAGGGCTAAACCCGAGTCTGAGCGGCGATTTGTTCGTAAGAATAGCGGTCAAACTTAATGTTAATCAAAACTCACCATCTCAATATTTTCTCCACGCGATATACCCATTCCCAAGTAGAATCAATAGCCTTACCGATAGGGTAGAAACAGCTTATGCACAATATAATGAGCTCTCTTATCTTAGAGAGAAACTGACACTTAGCTTTGCTATGACGTTAACTCTTGTGCTACTTTTTAGCATAGCGGCAGCAGTATGGGCCGCCTTCGATTCTGCCCGAAGAATCTCAGCCCCAATTCGAGATTTGGCTGCAGGAACTGCAGCGATAGCACGCGGTGATTACACAAAAAGCTTACCCGTACAAAGTAATGATGAAATTGGATTTCTTGTAAGCTCATTCAACTCTATGACAAATCGTATTGCGCGCGCCAGAAATCAGGTCGAAATGCAAAGAGAGTATCTTGATACTCTGCTAAGTCAGCTCTCTTCCGGTGTTATGGCGTTAACAAATGAAAATATTATCACTACCCTTAATCCCGCCGCCGTTAAGCTACTCGACTTGCAGCAAGTTGATTATAAAGGTGGGACAATCAAGTCGTTATGTAGAAACAATACCCACTTAAATATCTTAGAAAAAGAACTCATCCCGTTAATAAACGATAGTTGTGAGGATTGGCAAACTCAAAGTACGATCTTAGCAGCAGAAGGCAGTAGAGAACTGATTTTTAAGGGAACGAAGCTTAAGAGTGACGAGAGGGTTCCACAAGATAGTCTAGTTATAGTTATCGAAGACGTAACGGCAATAATACAAGGGCAAAGAGATGCAGCTTGGTCGGAAGTAGCAAGACGTTTAGCACACGAGATTAAAAACCCTCTAACACCGATACAACTTGCTACTGAGCGACTTCGACTGAAATACCTAACTAAATTAGAGGAGACTGATAGCGAATTACTAGAGCGTTTGACACGCACAATTATCCAGCAAGTAGAAACTATGAAGACAATGGTAAACTCCTTCTCGGAATACGCAAATGTTCCTGTAATTAGACGCGAGAAGGTAGATTTAGGACACCTAATTGAAGATATATTAGATTTTTTCAAAACTGCGTACCCTAAGGCTACAATTGAACTCGAAATTATGAAAGGAATCCCCCAGATGAACGCGGACCCACTAAGGCTCCGCCAAGTATTTAATAACCTCATAAAAAATGCACTAGAGGCAACCTCAGAAATTGGTAGAGGTCATATCATCGTCAGTGTAAGAGCAGTAGAATACATACAGTCTAACTATTTCGAGATACTAATCGCTGATTACGGAACGGGAATACCTGATGACCTGATACCTTCGATCTTTGAACCATACGTTACCAACAAAAATAAAGGTAACGGACTAGGCTTAGCGATTGTCAAAAAAATAGTAGAGGAGCATCATGGAGTCGTCTCATTAAAAAATAAGACTGATCAAGGAGTTTTAGTGACAATGCGCTTCCCGATAGTAGAATCTATAAGTGCCCTAGAGGTAACAGAGTAGTATGGGCCTAGGACATATTTTAGTAGTTGATGATGAACCAGATATTCGAGGACTCCTAAAAGAGATTCTGGAAGATGAAGGATACGAGGTCTCGGTTGCGGAAAATGCGTTGCAGGCCAGTGATTTTCGTAGAAAAAGAAGACCTGACTTAATCCTACTTGACATTTGGATGCCTGATACTGACGGCATTACGCTACTAAAACGATGGTCACGAGAACCAGGAATGCAAGCGCCCGTCGTGATGATGTCTGGCCATGGTACTGTCGATACGGCGGTGGAAGCTACTCAGCTTGGAGCGTACGACTTTATCGAAAAGCCTTTGTCGATAGCTAAAATTATGGTGACCGTAAAGCGAACAATAGAAGCAGCTAAGCTGATCTCCGAAAATATAGGTCTGAGAAAAAGATGGGAAGACACTAATGAACCTATAGGCTCCAGTGAGAGTATACGAGCCTTAAAAGCCGATGCGCTTCGCATTGCAAACCACAAAACTAGCGTGTTTCTAACTGGAGAATCTGGAACTGGGAAAGAAACTTTGGCTCGTTTCATCCATCAAAATAGTCCTAGATCATCGGGGAGATTCGTAGGTCTAAATGTGGCGGCCTTAGCGAGAGATAATCCGGAGGAAGAATTTTTTGGTAGCGAAAAAAATGAGAAAATCAGATTTGGTTCTCTGGAGTTAGCGAATGGCGGTACATTGTTTCTCAAGGGTATTTCAGATATGGATCTAAGCAGTCAAGCTAGGTTATTGAATGCCCTAGAGAATCAAGCCTTCCTGAGACTAGGAGGCCAAAAGACGGTAGATGTAGATATCCGTATAATCGCGAGTACCAGTAAAGATCTTAAAGATAAGGTAACTCGGGGAGAGTTTCGTGAAGATTTATTTTATCACTTGAATGTCTTGCCACTTAATGTGCCCCCATTGCGAGATAGGAAGATCGATATACCACTGCTTCTAGAACATTTTTTAAGCTACTTCAACGAATATGAAAATTTACCGGTGCGCAAATTTTCTAGCGAAGCCACAGAGATTTTTAAAAATTATAAATGGCCTGGCAATATCAGAGAATTAAAAAATTTAGTCCAACGTTTATTAATATTGGGTAACGAGACATCTATTGATGCAAGCGAGATAGAAATGATGCTAGATAGCAAACAGAAGAAATCCGACAAGACTGTCGGGTTTGATTTTAATATCCCATTAAGAGAAGCTAGGGAGAATTTTGAAAAAAGCTACATTGAGCATCAAATGGCCAAATTTAATTACAGTGTAAGTCAAGTCTCCGCTAATATTGGAATTGAAAGAACTCATCTTTACAGAAAATTAAGAGCGCTAGGTATTGATCCAAAGCAACTGAAAGAAAATAAGCGGCCGTGAAAATAATAATTCTAGGGGCAGGACAAGTCGGATCATCCTTAGCGGCAAACCTTTGCAGCGAACCCAACGATATAACCGTAGTCGATCAAAACCCCTTGGTGCTTCAACATCTCCAAGATCGGTATGATCTAAGAACAGTTGTTGGACATGGCTCGCACCCTGAGGTATTAGCACAAGCGGGCGCCAAAGACGCTGACATGATTATTGCTATAACAAATAGCGATGAAACTAATATAGTAGCATGTCAAATTGCGTACACTCTATTCGGGACTCCGACAAAAATTGCTCGTGTTAGGGCGAACCAGTACCAAAAAGAAAAACAACTCTTCGGGGACGATGCCTTCCCTATAGACGTCATAATAAGTCCTGAAAAAGAGGTTACAGCGTATATAAAAAATCTAATAGAGTTTCCTGGATCCTTACAGGTACTGGACTTTGCGGAAGGAAAAGTACAGTTAGTAGCTGCCAGAGCTTTCTATGGAGGGCCTTTGGTAGGTCACCGACTAGCCGAACTTCCCCAACAGTTACGAGGTATCGATACAAGAATCGCAGCAATATTCCGACGAAATGATGTAATTATCCCAACTGGTGAAACTGTAATAGAGGCAGGTGACGACGTTTTTTTTATCGCAGCGCCCAAACATATTAAAGCGGTTATGAGTGAATTCAGAAAGCTAGATGGACCCCATCGTAATGTCATAATCGCCGGTGGCGGAAATATTGGACGCCAACTGGCCATGGCGCTCGAAAATACATGCAGCATAAAGATAATAGAAAGTAATGCAGCACGCGCGAACGACATCACCGAGGATTTCAAGCATGCATTCGTACTACTAGGTGACGCGGCAGACGAAGACCTCTTGAGAGAAGAAAACATTGAAAATACAGACGTTTTCTGTGCCTTAACCAACGCCGACGAGGCCAATATAATATCATCGATGTTGGCAAAACGTCTGGGAGCTAAAACGGTCATGTCTTTGATAAATAGGGCGGCTTACGTCGACCTAGTACAAAGAGACAGCATTGACATCGCCATCTCGCCCCAACAGGCAACTATTGGGAGCTTGCTGGCTCATATAAGGCAGGGTGATGTCGTAAAAGTACACTCTCTTCGGAGGGGGGCTGCCGAAGCCATGGAAGCCGTCGCGCACGGCGATGCCCGCTCTAGTCAGGTAATAGGTAAACAAGTAGACGATATAAATTTACCTTCGGGCGTTGTCATCGGTGCAATTGTCCGAAAAGATGATGTGATAATGGTACATCACGACACTGTTATAAAGCCTGAGGATCACGTAATTTTAGTGGTCACCGATAAAAGGCAAGTTAGTGATGTCGAAAAATTGTTCCAAGTGAACACGACATCCGCGTAGAAAATATGCGCCTCAAAATAATACAAAAAGTCTTAGGACTACTTCTCGCGCTTTTCAGTATCACTATCCTTCCGTCTTTAATAGTATCAATAGTTCTCGCAGATGGCGCCCATAATGCATTTCTAATCGCTATAACAGTCACTCTAGTTGCAGGAGCGCTAATGTGGCTCCCCGTAAAAGATTTTTCGGGTGAACTTCGTCTAAGGGACGGGTTCATCATAGTGGTTCTTTTTTGGCTAGTACTTGGCCTGTGCGGATCGATTCCGTTTCTCGCAGTTCAGGATCCGAAAATGTCCGTAATCGACTCAATTTTTGAATCGATATCAGGGCTAACCACAACAGGAGCTACTGTCCTTAAAGATATAGACGGAGTCGTTCCATCGCTTCTTTTTTATAGGCAATTCCTCCAGTGGCTCGGGGGTATGGGAATTATAGTGCTAGCCGTCGCGGTACTACCAATGCTTGGGGTTGGTGGAATGCAATTATACCGAGCTGAAACACCTGGGCCGATGAAAGAATCAAAACTAACGCCACGGATAAAGGAGACTGCCAAAATGCTTTGGTATATTTACCTTAGCCTGACTATCTGTTGCGCAGTTGCGTATTACGTGGCGGGGATGTCTTTTTTCGATGCAGTCGCCCACAGTTTTTCGACTGTCGCGATTGGAGGGTTCTCTACTCACAACATGAGCATTGGTTATTTCGATAATGCGATGATCGAGCTTGTCGCTATAGTTTTCATGTTTGTCGCAGGCGTTAATTTCACACTACATTTTCTTTCATGGCGACAGAAATCAATCAATCATTACCTAAAAGATAGTGAGTTCGTGACGTATGCGAGTATCCTTATACTAGCATTTTTGGTGTGTTCAATCGGCCTGTTCAGCCTCTCTGGTGCTGATACCGATATATCAGCAATAATTAGGAAGAGTCTATTCCAAACAATCTCGATGGGAACTACTGCAGGTTTCAGCACGGATCAATTTCAACAATGGCCCCTATTCTTTCCGTTAATTTTAATCTTTTTGAGCTTTGTTGGTGGTTGCGCAGGTTCAACTGGCGGAGGTATCAAAGTAGTTCGCTGCTTACTACTCTATAAACAAGGCATCCGTGAAATTCAGCGACTCATACATCCTAATGCTGTTCTCAAAATCAGGATGGGCAATAGAGCGGTAAGCAGTCGTGTTATTGAGGCAGTCTGGGGTTTTTTTGCAGCCTATGTGGTAGTCTTCATACTGCTTATGCTCGCTTTGATGGTCACCGGATTGGACCCAATCACCTCATTTTCAGCAGTGGCAGCCTGCCTAAACAATCTTGGCCCTGGACTTGGATCAGTTGCCGAACACTATGGGGACATTTCAGCAACAGCGAAATCACTTCTTTGTCTTGCAATGCTTCTTGGCCGTTTAGAGATTTTTACACTTCTCGTAATACTGACTCCTTCTTTTTGGAGGGCCTAAGTTAATCGAATAGCTCAAGTTTGCCAGTAATCTCTGACACCGAGGAAAAATCGTGACGTCCCATGTATTCAGCAATCCCTTGATTCACATCTTTACACATCAAAGGATCGTAAAACAGACCAGTTCCAATGCCTACCGCGCTTGCTCCTGCCAATAAGAACTCGATAGCGTCAGATGCCGATATGATTCCCCCTTGGCCTATAATTGGGACTCTGTATTCGCGGGACACTTGATAAACCTCGTGAACTTTAAGAAGAGCCAACGGTTTTATGGCTGGACCTGACATGCCTCCTTGATTGTTAGCGATCATCGGGTTCTTTTTTTCAATATCAATGGCCATACCCATTACTGTATTAATAACAGATAATGCATCAGTACCTGCCTCAATACACCGTTTCGCATTTTCGCCAATACTAGTTTGATTGGGTGATAACTTTGTTATGATGGGCTTGTCAGTAGCCGCCCGACATACCTCTACAACCCGAGCAGATGTATCTGGATCGTTCCCAAAAGCTACACCTCCTTCCTTAACGTTGGGGCAAGAAATATTGATCTCTATTGCGTCTATCGCCGAATTGTTAAATATTCTTGTCACAGCAGCATATTCTTCAATTGTTGATCCTGAAACATTGGCAATAAAGGCTGTTTCACTTAAATCTAATTGCGGTAATATATTTTCCACAACGTACTTTGCCCCAGGATTCTGAAGTCCAATCGCGTTTAACATACCGCTATCCGTCTCATAAATTCTCTGTGGTCTATTTCCGACACGAGGCTCGAGAGTCGTTCCTTTTAAACAGATCGCACCCACGTCTCTGTTGGAGAACCCCTCTACGCGTGTATACTCTTCTCCAAATCCAACGCACCCAGAAAGCAGAACAAGTGGCGAACTAAGGCGCAATCCACAGAAATCCATAGAAAGCTGCTCTTTTTTGGAATCGTTTATTTTCATATTTTTTCGCCTTATGGAGCAAAACATTGTTCGAAATAGTGCTTTACGAACCAGAAATACCTCCGAACACTGGAAACATTATACGCCTTTGCGCTAATACGGGCTCTCGTCTTCATCTAATAAAGCCAATAGGCTTCGACATAAGCGATAAAAAACTAAAAAGAGCAAGTCTAGACTACAGTGAATACGTGAATCTTCAAGTACATGAATCATTCGATCAATTTCTTGGAAAATTTTCAATGACTAATGTTTTCAGTATATCAACTAGAGGCAAATTAATGGTAAATGAGGCGCAATTTACGGAAAAAAGTATCTTACTTTTTGGCCCCGAAACTAGAGGCCTTCCTCAATCACTTCTAGACACGATGGACACAAAAAAAATACTTAGAATTCCAATGGTTAACGAAAGCCGAAGTCTAAACCTATCTAACGCCGTAGCAATAACTATTTACGAAGCATGGAGGCAAAATAACTTTCACCAACCACCAAAATAGAATACATCTTTTTCAATCATGTTCTGAGACTAGTTCTCGCGCCAGTAGTTCGCGTACCGCTTCTTCCGGCGAACTGTCACCATTCAAAATTGCTGCAACTTGAGAAATAAGCGGTAGTTCTATCCCCAGTCTTACGCCCATATCATAAACCGCTAACGCTGTGGAGACGCCTTCCACTAGCTCACCAACCTCATTTTTCGCGCTTTCAACCGAGCCGACTCTGGCCAAAGCCTTCCCGAACCTGCGGTTTCTGGACTGGTCATCAGTACAAGTCAGAACCAGATCACCCATACCTGACAATCCCATAAAAGTTAGAGGGTCGGCGCCTACCGCCTCGCCAAACCTAGCTATTTCGCCAAGCCCCCTAGTGATTAGAGCAGCCCTCGCATTACTTCCTAAACCCATACCATCAGATATACCAGCAGCAATTGCTATAATATTCTTTAGCGCACCCCCAACTTCTACTCCTATCATATCCCCCGTTGCATATGGCCTAAAGCGATCCCCAGACATCATTCCACTAATCACTTTAGCAATATCGCCATTACTTCCGCCAACAGCAACCGCCGCAGGTTTTTCATCAAACACCTCGGACGCGAAATTCGGTCCAGAAATTTGCGCAAATGGAACCGATGCCCCGAAGACGTCACTGGCTATCTGGTGAGCAAGCGCGTTGGACTCTAATTCCAATCCTTTGCTTGCACAAACCACTCCACTAAACTGCACTCCACTCTCATGAATCGTCACCATCGCGCTTCGCAGTCTCTGAAACGGTACGACAAAAATAATATAGTCGATACTTAACTCGTTTCCCAGTTGGGGAACTAACTCTATACCCGAGTCTAATTTTTTACCTTCAAAAAATTTTGGGTGAGAGCCCGAACACTGGATCGAATTAATAGTGCTCCTATCTCGATCCCAAAGAAGTGTCTCATTCCCTCCTCGCGCGAATACTGACGCAATAGCCGTACCCCATGCTCCCGCTCCGACCACCATTACGGAAAAAGACTTAGTCATGACTACCATCCTCGCGCAAGATTCATCACGACTCTTTCAAAGGGTAATTAGAAGCTTTCCAAGCATTTAACCCACCTTTTAATATTACAGCATCTGTGACACCATGTTTTCTAAGCTCTTTGACAGCCGCATTACTCAAGTTTCCCGCGTCACAACAGGCAATGACTCGTTTCTTCTTAAGCTTCTTGAGTTGCGCGCTTGAACTCATAATGTCTGCCAACGGTAAATTGATCGCGTTACCAATATGTCCTTTTTTAAACTGGTCGACAGACCTAACGTCAACAATTGAACACTCTCCTCTATTAACCGCAATTATTGCATCACCAGGCGTGAAGCTAGGCACCTGGTTGAGGAAGCTGGACAGTAGCAAACTGGACATTACGCAAAATAAAGTTACTAATATCCAATGATTAATGACAAATTCAGATAGTTGTTCCATATTGAGCCAAATATATTATTAGGCCCATAAGTGTAGGGAATGTAATGCGGGCGCGCCACAAAATTTTGCTATAATAGAAATAATGTGTATAAAAACTTCAATCGGTAGTTGCGTCTAAGAATGTCAAAAACGGTACATCCAACACTACTTGTAATCCTTGACGGATGGGGCCACAGAGAGGCTGCCGATAATAATGCTATAAGCTGTGCGGCTACCCCGGTATGGGACCAACTATGGAAATCTGAGGCGCGTACGCTCCTAGCGTGTTCCGGGGAAGATGTTGGCCTACCAGCAGGTCAAATGGGAAATTCCGAAGTTGGCCATATGCATATGGGCGCAGGGCGGCTGCTAGACCAAGATCTATCTCGTATAAACAACGCAATCCAAAACGGAACGTTCGATCAGAATACTGTGCTAGCCAACTCTCTTAGGGATTTGACGTATCGAAAGAAAAAACTGCATATCATTGGTTTACTTTCTAATGGGGGTGTCCATAGTCATCAGGATCATATCCTCGCTCTAAGTAAAGCCGCATCAAAAAAAGGCGTCAAAGAAATAATCCTACATTTGAGTCTCGATGGTAGAGACACGCCTCCAAAAAGTGCCCGGTCTTATATTGAAAATATAGAAGGTCATCTTTCCAACATACCCGAAGCCAGAATAGGATCACTTATTGGTCGGTTTTACTCAATGGACCGAAATGCTAATTGGGATAGAACAGAAGAAGCGTATAATTTAATCAATGAAGGTATAGGAAAGTTTAGTGAACGTGCCGCTACTGATGCGATCACAGAAGCTTATCGCCGTGGCGAAAGTGATGAATTTGTTTCGCCAACCTTAATCTGCGAAACGGGAAAATCTAGCGTGCACGTAGATCCGGAAGATTTAGTGATTTTTTCCAATTTTAGGGCCGATAGAGCCCGACAACTTACAGAGGCCTTCAGCCAAGAGAGCTTTGAAGGGTTCACGCGAAAAAGCCGACTAAATGCTGAAAATTTCGTGACGATGACCGAGTACAAAAAGAATTTTAATCTTCCCGTATTGTATAAACCGGTTGAGCTAACTAATTCCCTAGGGACTGTAATTTCCAATCACGGGCTCAAACAACTGCGAATAGCTGAAACTGAAAAATATGCCCACGTAACTTTTTTCTTTAACGGGGGACTTGAAGTGCCCGCGACGGGTGAAGATCGTATTCTAGTGCCGTCACCTAACGTAACTACCTATGATGAAAAGCCCGAGATGTCGGCGCATGAAGTCACCGAAAAATTAATTGAAGCGATAATTAGTGAGAAATATGATGCTATCATATGCAATTACGCAAATGCTGATATGGTGGGGCACACCGGTAATTTTCCCGCAGCCATAAAAGCAGTAGAAGCACTTGACGAGTGCTTAGGGAAAGTACTGGCAACAAGCAAAACATACAATGTCGATGTGCTGATCACTGCAGATCATGGGAATGTAGAACAAATGACAAGTGAAGGCTCGGATGTTCCTCACACAGCGCATACAAACAACTTGGTGCCGGCCGTCTATGTAGGTACTCGCAAAGCACAAGTACAGAAAGGAAGCCTAGTTGACATCGCACCTACGGTGCTATCGCTTATGACTATACCTATTCCAGAAGAAATGACTGGTTCGACATTTATTGAACTTGAGTAAAAGCCTAGTAAGATTATCTCGCTCTTGTTAACGCCTAATCAGCGCCTCCCAAACGTCGCAATCGTCAACACAAAAACACCACAACCGCCAACAAAAATATTGAAGAGAGAAATAGAGCCAGTGATATTTTCAACCCCAACTCCAAAACTATGTAAGATCATGGCAGACAGTACAAGACACGCTCCAACAACAGCAAAAGTGAGTTTTTTACGTAACAACCGAATTTCGTTCTTTATCGTCTTTAGACTTGAATCGTAAGTATTAATCTGTAAACGACCAGCCCTGGCCTGCTCTAGTAGGTCGAAAATAGCGGTAGGTACTTCTGGCAACTGCGTCACCCAACGCTGAGAATTTTCTTCTAAAGAATTTATAATACTCTTCAGTCCTATCCTCTCGCGCATGAAGTTTTCTAGCGAGGGCTTGGCAGCATTCCATAGGTCCAGTTCGGGATAAAGTTCACGTCCAATGCCCTCGATATTAACTAGGGTTTTCTGTAACAGAAGTAATTGGGGTAGGACCTCCATATCAAAACGTTGTGCTGTCTGAAATAAGCGTAATAATAAGTCACCAACTGAGACGTCTTTCAGTGGCCTATCAAATATAGGCTCGCAGACTGCTCTAATAGCAAATTCGAATTCCTCTACCCTAGTTGAAGAAGGTACCCAACCTGACTCCACGTGTAACTGGGCCACCCGGCGGTAATCCTTCGCCAAAAATGCCGAAAAATTTTCTGCCAGATACCTCTGATCAAAGTCACTTAGCGAACCCATTATCCCGAAGTCTACGAGTGCGACCTTGCTATTACGCTTGTCTTCATCAGCTATAACAAACATATTTCCTGGATGCACGTCAGCGTGAAAAAAGTTATCTCGAAAAACCTGACTGAAAAACAATTCGATGCCCTGTTCCGCTAAAGTTTTCAAGTCTACGCCGGCCGAAAGCAGTTTATCCCTGTTACTAATATTTAACCCATCTACTCTTTCCATAACTAAAACATCATGA
>Ga0315330_10000849_pt1 | contig 19947 bp, 10 predicted proteins | sample M140m34915metaG_FD_203453 | JGI IMG/M metagenome (GOLD analysis project Ga0315330, IMG submission 203453) | Ammonia-oxidizing marine archaeal communities from Monterey Bay, California, United States - M1 40m 34915 | ecosystem: Environmental > Aquatic > Marine > Intertidal zone | place: USA...
TTTAGTGTTATTTTGATAACATTTTTATTTATTTGTAAACTAATAATCTAAAATTAATCAAATATGAAATATTTGTATACATTTTTTGCTTTATTCCTAATACTAGGATTAAATGCACAAACTACTATAACCTTTAGTGAAGCCGGTCTTACAGCTAGTGCCTGTGACGGAAATATTAAAGGAGATAGTGGAGTTACAGCTACTATAGGAGACGATGCTGGAAATAAATATTTGAGTGCCAACTCTGGGGCAACTGATGCAGGAGAAGCTTGGAAAAACGCCCAAATACGACTAACAAACCAACTAGGTGACGGCTACAAATTTACTAATTACCTTGTAGCAGGAGCTGGAAGTTCCATTTCTTTCAAAATATGGACGGAGGATTTATCTGGAATTGCCAAAAATGCTGCTGGCGATCCTTTTACTGGAATGCTAAAATTAGAAAAGGGCCAAAATGGTGCAGGTAATGTCGAATACTCATTTAATATTTCTGATACTGGCGGATGGCAAGATATTACTATTGACCTTGGAACTCAAAAAGATGGAACATCAGCAGTTGCTGCTGGTTCTGAATATGGCTTAATAGTATTTTTTAACAATTACGGAAATGGTTCCACACATAATGCAGGACTTAGATATTATGATGATATTACTTTCGAGAATGGAGCAGCAATTCCAGATGCAGACGCATCTCTAGTACCTCCTTCTGCTGCACCAACTCCCACACATGGTTCTTTGAATACTGATAAAAATGCTGATGCTGCCGATGTGTTTAATATATTTTCAGATCATTATGCTGGTTCTTTAATATGGTGTCCAGATAATGAGGCCCGTGCAGGCTGGTCTGCTGGGGGATCTACAACACCATATGACTTAGCTGGTGATGGATCTGATGCTATTGTCATGCAAGAAAAGCTTGAATTTATTGGTTCATACTGGAATGGCGGTGGTACAAATAAGTTAGGTTCAATTGATATAAGCAATTATGCTAACGTGAACATTGATATTTATTTTCAAGAATTGACAGGAACTGATCACGAGTTAGGGATTGCGTTATTGACTCCAGACGAAAAATTAGTTAAATACCCAATTGCTGCAGGTGCTGCAGGATGGCAAACAATTACTTTAGATTTGAGTGAGTACGGAACTCGTTTAGATGAGGTTAATGGTATTAAGATCGAAGGACTTACTCCAGCAGGTGATGGTGCAGTAAGATGGACTCCTAGTATTTCTTGGGACAATTTATTTGCTTGGAATCCACCATCAGCAAATTCAGTGGTATCATTCGCAATAAATGCAAAAAATGCTGGAGCGTTATTTGATGCAACTGGCGGTGAGGTCCTTGCAATTAGCTATTCAACAGATGGAGGTAATAATTATACAATTAGTAATCCTCTAGATGACACAGACGCTGATGGAATTTGGACTGGTAGTATCACTGTTGCTAAAGATGGTTCTACTGTTCAGTACAAAGTTGTTACTACTGATGTAACTTCAGGATATGCTACTGCAAACGATAGTTCAGGCGATGCATTAGCAAGTGATGCAGACTTTAGTTTTACAGCTGCAACAAATACAGTTGCACAAGATTTATTTATATTAGATAGAGATACAGGTGCATTTGCAACAACGGTTGCTAGTGCTAAAGTAGATGTAACAATTCAAATTACTGGATTATATCCTGGCGAGACCACTGGTCAGTATGGGATAACTACTCCAACTGGTGCGAACTATGCCCTTGGTGCTGCTAATGACGATGGAAATGGGACTGCAGGTGATGGAATACTTGCGGGTAAAGTTAAAGTACCTTTCTATTCTACTCTTGAATATAGATTACACTTTAATAATCCAACTTTTGGATGGGATGGAATGGCTGAAACTACATTAGATGCCGCAACCAATGCTGTGTTTTCTGTTACCGTTGTTGAATCGGATGTAACTGAAGAACTTTCTGCAACCGCTGCAGAAGATGCAAACGGAAACTTTGTTACCTATACAGCAACTCTGTCTTTTGATGATATTAGTGTTGAGTTAACAATCTATCCAAACCCTGCAGATCAGTTTATCGCTGTAAAATCTTCAGAGATTTTATCAGGGCTAAGAGTAATTGACATGACAGGAAAAGAAGTTATCAGAAAATCAGTTCAATCTAACGATTACAGTCTTGATTTAGGTAACCTTAATACGGGGATTTATTTCCTAGAAGCTACTTCTGAAGGTGCTTCAAAAACAATGAGATTTATTAAGAAATAACTACACTTCTTTTAATCGATTAAAGGCCCGTTTTACGGGCCTTTTTTTTTACAACAATTTAAGATTACCTATACATATGCTTATTAATTATATTTTAGAAGTGTATGGTAAAAAGATTATGTTTAGTTTTGAAAACTCATTAATTAAAGCATATAAATGAGAATTATCACGGTTTTATTTTTTACCTGTATAGGTGTAATCTCTCAAGAGTTACCACCTATACAATCATTTTCACCTGATATTTATAAAGGGGGTAATCAGAATTGGAATATAACACAGGATGATAATCAAAATATGTATTTTGCGAACAATGATGGCCTGTTACGATATGATGGTAATCATTGGCAACTTTTTCCCTCTCCAAATAAATCTATTTTAAGATCTGTTCATTATGCTAATAACTTAATTTACTCGGGTTCTTATATGGACTTTGGTTATTGGAAATATTTACAAACAGGCGAGCTAATTTATTCATCTATTGTGGATGAACTCGCATTTGAAATGATTGAAGATGAACAGATTTGGAACATTTTTGACTATAAACAGTTTGTGATTTTCCAAACACTGAATAGACTTATTATTTACAATTTTTTAAATAAGCAAACTCAAGTTATCAGTTCAGATGATAATATATTAAAGGCTTTTTTAATAAATAATGACATTTATTTTCAATCATCAAATAAGTCAATTTACATAGTAAGTGAGGGAAAGCAAAGAAAATTAATTAACGGAAAAGATATTCAAGATCTGACAGTAGTGAATATCTTTATTAATGAAGATGGCATTTATTTTATTTCTGATACAAAAGGTTTTTTTCATATCAAAAATAACAAGATAGTCCCCACTTTAATAAATTCATTTCCACAGCTAAATAATTCATTAATATACAGTGCAGTAAAAACGGAATCTGAAAATTATGTCTTAGGTTCAGTGATGGATGGAATTTTGATTTTTGATAAAACAGGCAATCTTATTTTTAATTACACCAGCAGGCAAGGTTTAGCAAACAATACAGTACTATCAACATTTATAGACAATCAAGATAATTTATGGGCAGGCCTAGATAATGGAATAGCCCACTTACAACTGAACTCACCAATTCGAATTTATAAGGATAGTAATGGGTCATTGGGCACAATTTATGCTTCCTCATTGTATAATGGGGTCTTGTATTTAGGGACAAATCAGGGTCTATTTAAAAAAGTATACCCTTCCGATTCAGATTTTAGTCCTGTTTTAGGACTAGAGGGGCAGGTGTGGAACCTAAAACAGATAGATGGTAAGTTGTTTTGCGGACATGACTCAGGGATGTTTATTATTGACAACCATAAGGTTACCAAACTTTTTGATAAAATTGGCACTTGGGATTACAGATTATTGGAAAATAATTTGATAATAGCAGGCACTTATGATGGGCTCCACATAATTGAAAAAAACGGAAGTAATTGGAAACATAAAACAAAAATCGAACAATTTGATATCTCATCTAGATTTTTTGAAATATCTAAAGATAAAACCATTTTAATCAGCCATGAATATAAGGGAGTATTTAGAATAAAATTAAACAAGAATAATTATGAGATAGATCAAACGGATTTATTGGTTGATGGACAAAGTCTTTATTCAAGCTTATCATCACTTGGGGACAGTATTTATTTCATGAGTAATGAAGGATTTTTTTATTACGATTATGATAAGGATGAGTTTTTAAAGAATAATCAAATAATGAACCTAATGAAGGATTTAAGTTTTTTGAGCGGTAAAATGGTAAATACCAATGATAAAAATCTCTGGTTGTTTGGTGCTAATTCAATCATAAAACTTGAAAAAAATCAATTTTCAAATGAATTTATTCTAGAAAAATTTCCGATAAGCCAGTCTTTACGTAGTGGGTTGATTGGTTTTGAAAATATAATTTCATTGGATAATTCATCTCATTTATTAGGTTCTTCTCAAGGTTACATAGTACTAAATCAGGGAATCAAACAGAGTGCGCCAGAAATTAATCTTTCAATTAACAGTGTTTTAGCAACTAATAAGGATAAAAATGCGATAAGATTAGACTTGAATTTGGAACAGGAATTGTCTTACGATTTCAACTCACTTGAGTTTTTGATTAGTTTACCTAATTATGATAACACAAATGAAATTGAATTTCGACACAAGCTTAAGGGTTATGAAGATGAATGGAGTTCTTGGAACAGTGACGCTAAAATTCTTTTTTCAAATTTGGATCCAGGTAAATATGAACTATTTATACAAGCTCAGAAAGGAAATGATATTATATCTACAAAATCATACTCTTTTAATATCGATAACCCATGGTATCTTTCAAGTCTAGCTTATATTTTTTATATCATGATACTTATCGCTTTTAGTTTAACAATTAACTTGAGCTACACAAAATACTATAAAAGAGAACAAAATAAAATTATATCTGCCAATGCAAAAAAATTAGAGCTAATCGAATTTAAAAATAAAGAAGAAATGATGAGATTGCGCAACTCTAACCTTCAAGAAAGTGTTGAATCTAAAAATCGAGAGCTTGCTGCAGCTACTATGGCAACTATTAAAAACAACAAATTTTTACAACAGATAATTGTTGATTTGAAATCTTTGAAATCAATTAATGAAATCAACTCAGTTTTGGTAACAATTAAAAGGAACCTTGACAAAGGAGATGACTGGAAATTTTTTGAAGAAGCTTTTAACAATACTGACCAAAATTTTATCAAAAACCTAAAAAACCTTCATCCGAAACTCACTCAAAGTGATTTGAAGTTGTGTGCATATTTAAGATTAAACCTTTCCACTAAAGAAATTGCTCCATTGTTTGGAATTTCTGTAAGAAGTGTAGAAATAAAAAGATATAGACTTCGGAAAAAGATGAATCTCAAATCGGGTGTAACTTTAATTGATCATATTGTATCAATAAGTTGATTCCATCAAAAAACACACTTATTTTTTACTTTGTATATAAAATGTTGAGGTGTTTTTTGGAGATTTCTAAAAATGAGAATTTATTTTTGAAAAGTTTTTAATTATTTAGGTCAATGAATAAGTTTTATTTAATCTCTTTTTTATTTGTTGTTAGTATTGGATACTCACAACAAATTTCAGGTATCGTTCTTGATTCGGAATCTGATTTGCCCATTCCAGGTGCAACAGTTTTAGTCAAGGGAACTACAATCGGAACAAATACCGATTTTGATGGAAACTTTTTCCTTGATAATATTTCACAAGGAGACATCCTTATAGTCTCATCTGTTGGTTTTGTTACGCAAGAAGTTGTTGTTGATCCTCAACTCAACTATGTTGTTATATTAAATGAAGATGTAGAAACTCTTGATGAGGTTGTTGTAATGGGTTATGGAACACAACTTAAAAAGGAAGTTACGGGAGCCGTTTCTATTGTTGGAAGTGAAACGATCGAAAAAGTCAAACCAACCCGTGTTGAGCAAGCTCTCCAGGGTCAAGTAGCAGGAGTTAACATTACATCCCAGTCAGGATCTCCAGGGGGGGGCTTAGATATTCGTATTCGAGGTATATCCACAAACGGGGACAACCGACCACTGATCTTAGTTGATGGCAACGTTATTGAAGAACTCAGCGTGTTAAACCCATCAGATATTGCCAGTATCACAGTGCTAAAGGATGCCTCTGCAGGAATTTATGGGACGCGTGCATCAAACGGGGTTATTCTGATTACAACAAAAATAGGTAGAAGATCAACGCCTCTTAAATTTGAATACAACAATTATTTTGGTTTCCAAGAAACCACTAGAATTCTACCAGTACTCAACGCAACAGAATATAGCCTTTTGACGAATGAGTCTTTTGCTGCAGGCGGAAAACAAATACCGTATCCAACAATTGCAGATCTTGGTCAAGGAACCAATTGGCAAAAAGAGGTCTTTCAAAAAGCACCAATAACAAACCATGACATTAGTGTTAGAGGCGGTGGGGACAAGTCAACGTACTCTATTGGATTCTCAGCTTTTGATCAAGATGGAATAGTTGGAGGAGATAAAGCTAGTTTTAAGCGGCTTACTGGAAGAATAAATTACAACGTTGAACTGTTTGATAATTTTAACCTCAAAGCAAACTTCATCTACGCAAATACACAAAGAAAAACATTACCAGAAAATTCTATAGGGTCTCTATTGTATAATGCAATAAATATGCCTCCAACCTTAACTCCATATGATGACAATGGCGACTTTACAAGAGCTACTGACCTTGGAAATGAGGTTGTAAACCCACTTAAACAGAAAGATTTGTCTTTAAACCTGACCACTGCCGATCGCTTTAGTGGTGTGTTTGGTTTAAAATACGATATTTTGCCTGAGCTAAATGTTGAAGCGAATTATCAAGCAAACTACACAGAAGTTTTTGGACAGTATTTTAGCCCAACTTCAGATTATGGAGCTGAAGGAGTTTTTGGTGACAAGGTTTTTGATAGAGAAGACCCTGGGTATTCTCAGCCATTGGACATTTACCGTGATTACACTGTTGATATACTCGTAAATTATGAGCAGGAGTTTGCAGGAAAACACGACGTCAAGTTTACGCTTGGAAATAGTATCTTCAGGACGTTTGCTGATGGCTTTGGAGTATCTGCTGAGGGATTACCTAATATTGACAGAATTGAAGACGTCAGATTAGCAGATGCAAGTATAGTTACACCAAGATTTATTAATGTTGATAATCGATTTTCTGATAGTAGATTACTTTCTTATTTTTCTAGATTTCGTTACTCATATGATGATAAGTACTATTTAACAGCAGTTTTAAGAAGAGATGCTTCATCAAACTTTGGACCCGGAAACAGTATCGGGTTTTTTCCGACAGCTTCAATTGGGTGGATCCTTTCAGAAGAAAATTTCTTATCAAACAGTAACCTGTTTGATTTCTTAAAGTTTAAAGCATCTTATGGTTTCCTTGGAAATGATAGAATCGGATCATTTTTATACACATCAACTCTTTCAGGCGAGGGAGTTTATGTATTTGATAATCAAATCGTTTATGGTGTTGCCCCAGGGTCACCTTCCAATCCAAATGTAAAATGGGAAGAGCAACAAGCACTCAATCTGGGCGTTGAAATGCGTTTATTCAATGACCACGTGAATTTAGGGTTTGATTACTTTAAGAGAAGGACGAATGACTTATTACTTTTGGTTGAAACGAGTCGAGTTGTTGGAGTTAGCGCACCTGGTTCTGGAGCTCCTATTGCAAATGCGGGATCTGTAGAAAATTCTGGGATTGAAATTGAATTTGCTTACCAGGATACATTTTTTAATGAGTTAGATTTTGGGCTTAATTTCAATTTCTCAACGCTTGATAATGTGGTAACTGAAGTAAATAATCAAATTGGATATGAAATCGGCGGCGGTTTTGGAATCGGTGGTTTTGAAGGCCCATCAAGAATGGAAGTTGGGTATCCAATCGGATATTTCTACGGCCTTCAAACAGATGGCATATTCCAGTCTGTTGATGAAGTAGATGCCCACGCCTCACAACGCAGTCTAGGCTCTGAAGCAGTCCCTGGAGATTTTAGGTATGTTAACCAAAACGGTGATGATAAGATTGACGAAGATGACAGAGTATATCTTGGCGACCCGATTCCAGACTACACCATGGGTTTAAATATATCTCTTGACTATAAAAACATAGATTTTTCTGCATATGCATTCGCATCCCTAGGAAGTGAAATTGTTAGAAATTATGAAAGGAATTTAGACCTGACAAACAAGTCAGCTTACAAGCTCAATCGTTGGAGAGGGATTGGTACAACCGATACAGATCCAAGAGTAACTACAGCTGCAAATTCAAATTCAAGATTTTCAGATTATTTTGTTGAGGATGGTTCTTACTTAAGAGTTCAGAATATTCAAATTGGCTACACGTTTAGCGATGAAAATTCAAAGTTAGATATTTTAAGACCTTGGATAAAAGCATCGGCAGAATCTATTCGATTTTATGCATCAGTAGGCAACGCATTTACTTTAACCAATTATAAAGGATTTGACCCTACCACTTCAACAGGTTCTCCCGTTGGTGGAGGGTTTGACCTAGGGTTTTATCCAAATCCAAGAACCTATAGTGTAGGGTTTAATATTAAATTTTAGTTCATGAAAAAATTTACAAAAACTTTTATTATAACTTTTTTGATTTCGTTTTTTGTTGTTGCATGTTCAGACGATTTTGTCCGCGTTACATCCAATAATATAGACACTGAGAATTATTTTAATTCAGAAGAAGAATTTGAGAGTGCTTTGATTGGAGCTTATGACCTTTTGCAGTCCACATTCTATAATGTTTTGGTCGGCGAAATCGCTTCTGACAACACCCTTGCTGGTGGTGAAAACGCATCAGATGGCTCTGCAATTCAGCAAATTGACGATATGATTCACACTCCTGTCAATGTGCAGTTGCGAGACATTTGGGGGTGGATGTTTGCTGGGATCAACCGAGCAAATTTCATATTAGAATTTCAAGAAAAGGTTGATTTTGAAAATAAACCTAATATAATTGCGCAAGCTAAATTTTTAAGAGCTTATTATTATTTTGAGCTTGTTAAATGGTTTGGACCTGTTCCTTTGGTTGTTGATCAGAGAATAAACTTTGGAGACCAATTTGGCTTGGACAGAACACCTGTTGCTGACATCTATTCTCAAATTGAAAAAGACTTGGCTGAAGCCATTCAAGATTTACCAGAACAACAACTGATGATTGGAAAAGTAACAAAAGGAGCTGCACAGGGATTACTTGGAAAAGTCTATTTATACAACGATAAATTTGCCGAATCAGCGGATATTTTAGACCAGCTAATTTCGTCCAACAATTATGATTTAGTTCCCTTATTTGCAGATTTATTTGAAAATGATACCAATTTTGAGTTTTTGACATCATCCAATGATGACGAAAATGATGTACATCTTGATTCTGATCAAATACATATTGAAGATCATATTCTTGTAACAGGTAAAGATGTATTGTATACGAGTGAATCACCTGTTGAAGGATTAAGTTCAGGTTCGACTTATTACGCCATTGTGGTCGACTACAACACCATTAAACTGGCAAACTCTAAATTAGAAGCTGAATCTAATATTTCTATCGATTTAACTGGTTTTTCAGAATCGGCCCATTCTTTATATGCTCAATTTGAAAATTCTATAGAGTCCGTATTTGAAGTTCAATACTCAGATCAGGAAGGTGGTAGTTTTGATTGCTTTCAGTGTAGTGAGGGCAATATAGCCGTTGGATTTAATGGGATTCGAAAATATATTGGAACTCCGTTTGGCCCTAGATTTGAATCTGGCTATAGCTTTAATGTTCCAACCCAAGAAGCATACGATGCCTATAATGCTGCTGATTTACGCAGAGACATTTCGATCTTAAACATAGAAAAATGGGTAGCTGAATGGGCAGAATTGGGAGTTTCAATAACATATGGTGAAGGAAATGAACATACTGGATTTTTTAACAGAAAATATATTTCAAGAAGGCGAGATTTAAATATTCCTGATCCGAATTTGACAAATCCAAATAATTACAGGGCGATTAGATTTGCAGATGTTTTACTTATGGCAGCAGAAGCTCATAATCGAAAAACGAATCCGGATGACGTAAAAGCATTGGAATACATGAACAGAGTACGTACTCGTGCTTTTGGAAACACAGACTATAACACAGTTGCTACGGGTAACACACTTACGCAGTTGATTTGGAATGAACGTCGACTTGAACTAATGGGTGAAGGGCATCGATTTTTTGATCTTGTTCGAACAGGTCAAGCTGCCAATTATATCGATGGGTTTGAAACTGGCAAGCATGAACTATTCCCAATACCAGGAGTAGAAATTGAATTAACTGGTAATATATGGGAACAAAACCCAGGATACTAAAATTGAACTAAATGAAAAAAATATTCTTTATAACTATAGCCTTTTCACTAATAGGATGTGAAATTTCTGAAGAAGAAATAAGAGACACAACTTTTGCAGATATTAGTATTGTTCCCTCTACTATTGTGATTGACACTCAAATTTCAACAGATAATTCAGGGCGAGTAATAATCACTCCTTCTGCTGATGGGGCTTCATTGTTTTATGTTGATAAAGGAGATGAATCACCAATCGATGAAATTAATATTGGCGGATCGGTTGAGAATTTTTATGAGACAGGTGACTATACAATCACAGTTACAGCAGAATCTGCAACTGGTGAACAGTTAACTTTGACAAAAGATATTTTTGTTCTGTCCACTTGCATCGACGATGAAAGTGACAATATCAATAGCGAAGCAGGCTCACTATTAATTGATATTAAAGATATATTTAATTCATTATTTACTAATCTTGGGGGCATTAGTTCATCGCCTGAAACTAATCCAAAACAAGACCTCAACAATACAACCTGTACAGTAGAGAGAGTATCGATGAATAGCGGGTGCTCAAGCTTTGCTGGTCTTTTGATAACTTTTCCTAATGATTATCAAATTAGCGAGTCCTCTAATTTATTTTCAATGAGTGTTTTTTCGTTAGAAAAAAATGTTGATGTTTCTGTATTCTTTATTGGTTCTCAAAACTATGAGTTACAACAAACAGTTGAAAATTTAAACCAATGGGAAACACTAAATTTCGATTTATCCCCTTACAATGGAGAAACATTAAAGAGAGTTATTTTATATTTTGACAAAGGTGAGCCATGTGATGACAGTGTTTATTACTTCGACCAAATAGAATTAAAAAGCTAATTATGAAACACAAGAACATACTATTTTTACTTTTAACTATAACATTTTCCTGTCAACAAGAGGACTTTTTTTTCGGCGAAATACTCATACCTGACAATATTATTGTAGACTATCAGGTTGTAGGTGCTTCTGCCGATTCTCCTTATGGAGATGGGTCTGGTCAAGTAATCTTTACAACAAGTGCGGATAATAGCTTGTCCTATAAATACATAATTAAAGGTGCCGAATATCTTGCTCCATCTGGTCAAAAGTCTCATTTGTTTTCAGATCCTGGTATTCAAACATATACAGTATCTGTTGTCGCAATAGGTTCAGCGGGTGTCCAATCAAGTACAGTAGTTAATCTAGATGTATATGTTGAATACATTCCCCCACCAGATTTAATAACAATGCTGACTAGTGATAGTCAAAGAACCTGGAGAATGAAAAGCGAATCGCCATACCACTTTGGTTTAGGTCCATTTGAAGGAGAAGAACCATTTGCATGGTATAGTGCAGCTCCTAACGAGAAATCTTACACTGGAATGTATGATGATCGTTACATATTCAACATTGACGGAACCTTTACTCACCTGACTAATGAAACAGTTTTTGGATTTGAAGAATATCTCGTTCAAGATTTTGGTCCTTCAGATCAAGAAGCTAATAATCTCGGAGAAGTAGATCATTATCCACTTGAAGAATATTCAGAACAATGGAGCTTGTCAGGACCTGGTGGCGTTGAGACATTGTCACTTACTGGAAATGCTTTTATATCTCTTTATGTTGGAAGTCATACCTATAAGATTGTTGAGAGAACGCCCAATGAAATGACATTACAAGTTACAGAAGCTGATGAGGGGTATGAATGGTATCTCAGAATGATTGCTGAAGACTAAGTTTTAGTCTCTATTTTTAGATAATGACCAAAAAGACCCTCTTTATCGCTTTTGTTGTTTCGCTCGGAGGCTTTCTCTTTGGCTTTGATGCAGGGATTATTTCTGGAGTGATGTCTTACGCGGGTCCTCAGTTTGACCTAAACGATGCACAAACTGGATGGGTTGTTAGTTCACCATCATTTTCGGCCATGATTGCCATGCTAATTGCAGGTCGCCTTAGCGATCGAATCGGTCGAAAAAAAATATTGCTAGCGGTTGCTTTTCTGTATGCACTTTCTGCAATCACCTCTGCCTATGCCATGTCCTATGAAAGCCTATATATCGCTCGTATGGTTGGGGGATTGGCTTTTGGTGCAGCTTTGGTTTTGGCCCCAACCTATATTGCTGAAATTTCAACTGCAGAAAACCGAGGGAAACTCGTTTCCGTTCAGCAGCTCAATATCGTATTGGGTTTTTTTGCTGCCTTTCTGAGTAACTATTATTTCAACCAATACAATGTTTCTGGTAGTGAATTACTCAACGACAAAAATGTTTGGAGATGGATGCTGGGTGTAGAGTTTTTCCCTGCGATTTTTTATTTTGGCCTTTTATTTTTTGTTCCAAAAAGCCCGCGTTGGCTTTACACGCAAAACCAAGTGGATCAAGCCAAAAATATTTTGCAAAAAATTCACGGTACAAACCAAGCAGAAATTGAAATCAATTCGATAGAAAAAAATATTGTTGAGAGCAAAACCTCAAAAACAGTTTCTTTTCGAGAGCTCTTTACACCAGCATTACGTTTTATAATGTTGGTGGGAATCACCTTAGGGATTCTGCAACAGGTTACCGGAATCAATGCCATTTATTTCTATGCCACATCTATATTCAAACAAACTGGGATCGGAACAGATGCTGCTTTTTCCTCTGGTGTATTGTTGAGTTTTACTACGGTTGTTTTTACACTTCTTGCCATATACTTGATTGACCGTATGGGAAGGCGGCCATTACTATTGGTTGGCATGTCAGGAATTGCTGTGAGCTTGTTATTGTGCGCATACAGCTTTAATCAAGCAACCTATCGACTCTCAGCAACTGAAATCAATTCTATTGAAAATATTGATATTTATAAGCTGGCAGAATTTCAAGACATCACTTATGACAGTGATGTAGCCTTTAAAAATGACATCAAAGCTGCCATAGGGAATCAAGTTTACGCGATTAATGAAGGAGCTATTTTAGAAGCTGCAATAGAAATGAATGCAACACTTGTTCTTATCGGCATACTTGGATTCATCGCTTGTTTTGCTTTTTCGTTAGGCCCAGTGATGTGGGTGATGCTCTCGGAAATTTTTCCGAATCGTTATCGTGGTTTGGCCATTGGCGCGATTGGTTTTATCAACTCCTTTTCCAGTTGGTTAATTCAACAAATATTCCCTTGGGAAATTTCAAATTTGGGAAGTGCATTGACTTTCTTTATCTATGGATTAATCGCCACAGTAGGTGTATTGTTGTTCATCAAAATCCTTCCTGAAACCAAAGGAAAATCTCTTGAGCAAATCGAAAAAGAATTGTACAATACAAACGTGTAAAGCGTAAAAAGTAAATGGAAAGAGTTAAGTTGTCAATCGTGGGGTTTCTGTTCTTGTTTTCCTTCATGGCGTTTAATCCAACCATACATCAAAACATGAATCAGCCTGCAAAAGTAATAATCGTACTTTCCGACGGAAAGTATTCCTTAGAAGTTGACGGTAAACCCTTCTATATCAACGGTGCGGGTTTAGAGTTTGGAAATATAGCTTCCCTCGCAAAATATAAAGGAAATTCTTTTCGAACTTGGCGAACAGAAAATGGCAAGAATACAGCACTTGAAGTTTTAGACGAAGCCCATAAACACGGTTTGATGGTAACCATGGGCATCGAAGTGGCACGTGAACGTCATGGTTTTGACTATAATGATGAGGAATCCGTTGCGAATCAACTTGAAAGAATCAAGAAAGAGGTTATGGCACTAAAACACCATCCAGCTCTATTGATTTGGGCGATTGGGAATGAACTCAATTTACGCTACACCAATTATAAAGTTTGGGATGCGGTAAACGAGATTTCAAAAATGATTCATCAGATAGACCCTAATCATCCGACTACAACTACGCTTGCTGGAATTTCAAAACGAGATATCGATCAAATCAAAAAACGTGCACCAGACTTAGACTTGCTTTCTTTCCAAGTTTATGGAGAGTTGGGTAGACTTCCACGACAAGTACGTTCTTATGGTTGGAACAAACCCTACATTGTTACAGAGTGGGGTGCCACAGGGCATTGGGAGGTGCCGAAAACAAGCTGGGGAGTCCCTATTGAAGAAAACAGCACGGTAAAGGCAAAAAATTATAAGAGTCGCTACATGAAAAGTATGCATATCGACACAACATTATGTCTAGGATCTTATGTGTTTTTGTGGGGTCATAAACAAGAGAGAACCCCCACTTGGTATGGGGTATTTACGGAAAGTGGAGAAGCAACAGAATCTGTCGATGTGATGCAATATTTATGGACAGCAGAATGGCCCGACAATCGGTCTCCACAAATTGAGACCTTCCTTCTTGATGGCAAAAAAGCCACAACTAGCGTTACCTTGCAGCCAAATACAACTTACAGTGCTAAAGTCACTGCAAAAGACCCTAATCAAGATATTCTTACTTACTCTTATGAAATCTTACATGAAAGTACAGATATTCAAGACGGGGGAGACCACGAAGAAAGACCTCCTGCTGTGCAATGGAAAAAATCAATTAATCAAAATGGAGAAATCACGTTTTCCATTCCAGATGAGGAAGGGCAATATCGTGTATTTGTTTATGTACATGACAACAAGAATCATGTCGCTACAGCAAACATTCCATTTCAAGTAAAAAAATGAAAAACTAGTAGTACATTATCTAAAAGTATATTAAAAAAGTTGCAAAAGAAAGTATGCATATCGGACAAAATTTAATACAAACAAATCCACTTGAACCTGAAGGAAAACTGATAAAAATAGAAGGGGAATGGTTTTATAAAATCAGTCATGTTGATAATATGCCACCATTTTTTATGAGCATCGTCAGTGATGCAAATCACTGGATGTTTATCGGAAGCAATGGCGGGCTTTCTGCGGGTAGAAAAGACTGTAACCAAGCATTATTTCCCTACTACACAGTCGATAAAATTTTAGAAGCCTCTGAAACCACAGGAAGTAAAACAATTTTACGAGTAGAAGAAGGCGGGAAATCTCTATTGTGGGAACCCTTTTCGACACTAACGGACTCGGTCTATAATACCGAAACAAACTTGTATAAATGTGAGTATGGAAATGTTGTGATTTTTGAGCAAATCAATTTCGACTTAGGACTTTCTTTCAAATATCAATGGAGTTCAAGTAATCGATTCGGATTTGTTCGCCGTGCAACATTGAGCAATCTCTCCAAAAAGAAAAAGGTGGTTCACCTCCTAGATGGGGTTCAAAACCTAGTGCCTTATGGGGTTGAAGCCGATTTGCAAAACAGCAAGAGCAACCTTGTTGACGCGTACAAGAAAAGCGAATTGGAAAAAGAGTATGCCTTGGGCATCTATTCCCTGAGCGCAATTATCGTTGATCGTGCCGAGCCAAGTGAAGCACTTAAAGCCACGACAGTTTGGTCCTATGGGTTGAGTAACCCAACGTATTTATTGTCTTCCTTCCAACTCGAAAGCTTTCGTCGTGGGCAAAACCCTACAGAAGAATGGGAAAACAAAGGCGAAAAAGGAGCATATTTCTTGGTTGATACTTTAAATCTTGAAGGGAATCAAGTCAAAGATTGGCATATTGTGGCTGATGTAAACCAATCAATGATTGGTATCCGATCTCTAACGCAAGCCATGTCCAAGGGCGATATCATAGATCAAATTCATAAAGATATTCAGGAAGGTACAAAAAAGCTCATTCAACTTTGCGCAGCAGCGGACGGTGTACAGCTTACAAATGATAAGCGAACCATCATGCGCCACTTCTCGAACACCATGTTTAATATCATGCGTGGAGGAATTTTCGATACTAATTATCAAATCGAAAAAGCAGATTTCCTTCCCTATCTCCAACAAGCGAATAAAGTGGAATTCGAAAAATTTCAAGATCAACTCAATCAATGGGATGATCTGTTTTCACTTGAGCAATTGGCAACTAATATTAGCTCAATTCCTTCCATTCCAATCAAACGATTGGCCACAGAATACTTGCCTCTCAAATTTAGTCGCCGTCATGGCGATCCGAGTCGTCCGTGGAATTGGTTTTCAATCAACACACAAAATGAAAATGATGGTTCAAAAATTCTAGATTATCAAGGCAACTGGCGTGATATTTTCCAAAACTGGGAGGCACTTGCACATGCCTACCCATCCTTTATTGAAGGGATGACCTTTAGATTTCTCAATGCGTCAACTTTTGACGGGTATAACCCATATCGGGTTACCAAAGACGGTTTTGATTGGGAAATTATCGAATCTCACGATCCTTGGTCTTATATCGGGTATTGGGGAGATCATCAAATCATTTACTTGTTGAAGTTTTTGGAATTTATCCAAAAACACTACCCAGGAAAGTTATCAAATAGTTTGACGGAAAACCATTTTGTTTACGCCCATGTTCCTTATATAATCAAATCCTATCCTGAGATTGTTAAGGATCCAAAGGATACCATTGTTTTTGATGAAGAGTTACACAATCAAATTGATCATCAAAAAGAAACTTTGGGTGCTGATGGTGCTTTGCTCAAAACTCCGAAAGGCGAAGTGTATCACGTCAACATGCTTGAAAAACTGTTAGCAACCATCCTTGCGAAAATGTCAAATTTTGTTCCTGAAGCAGGAATTTGGCTTAACACCCAGCGACCTGAATGGAACGATGCCAACAATGCACTAGTTGGCAATGGAACATCGATGGTTACCCTGTATTATATGCGGCGTTTCTTTTCGTTTTTTAATAATTTGATCGAAAGTGTTGACTTTGCATCTTCTGAAATCTCAGCGGAGTTACATCGTTTTTTCAATGAAATTTTTACCCAGCTCAATAAACATGAAAGTTTACTTGCCAATCCAATGAGTCAGCAAGATCGACAGTCAGTTGTTGATGCACTAGGTCAAGCGGGGAGTAGCTATCGAAATCAGATTTATAATAATGGGTTTTCTTCAAAGACAGCAGATGTCAGTACAGCTGATCTCAAAGCGTTTATCCGTATCAGTTTATCCTTTGTAGACCATTCAATTGACGCAAACAAACGGGAAGATGGTTTGTACCATGCCTACAATCTTATCACTTTTGAAGACCAAGGCGGCGTGTCCATTTCCCATCTTGATGAAATGCTTGAAGGACAAGTTGCCGTTTTAAGTTCGGGCTACTTAAGCCCACTACAGGTTGACGAGGTGCTTAATCAAATGCGCAAAAGCAAGCTTTACCGAGAGAGTCAAAACAGCTATATTTTGTATCCCAACAAAGACCTACCACGATTTTTAGAGAAAAACAATGTACCTAAAGAGGCTGTTGAAAACTCTTCACTTTTGAAAGCGCTTATTGCTGATGACAATAATCAAGTCATTCAAAAAGATTGCGACGGGGTCTATCACTTTAATGGGAATTTTAGAAACGCTTATAGCTTACAAACTGCAATTTCTGAATTGCCAGCTCAGTACGATCTTATGGTTGCAGCAGAAAAAGATAAGTTAACTCACCTGTTTGAAGACTTGTTTGACCACAAATCATTTACCGGTCGGTCGGGGACATTTTTTGGCTTTGAAGGCCTAGGATCGATTTACTGGCATATGGTGTCCAAATTGGCGTTAGCTGTGCAAGAGGCCCTTTGGGAATCGATTCACATGCAGTCTGACTCCAACGTCACCGAGTCACTACGAAAACATTACTATGCGGTTGTTGATGGAATTGGTGCTCACAAAACGCCAAAAGCATATGGTGCTTTCCCAACAGATCCATATTCTCATACCCCTGCTGGTCGAGGAGCACAACAGCCCGGAATGACAGGTCAGGTCAAAGAAGATATCTTGTGTCGTTGGGGAGAGTTTGGCGTATATGCACATGAAGGAAAACTCTTTTTTAACCCGACAATTGTTCGAACCGAGGAGTACGTAGAAGAGCAAAAGGAATTTGAATTCTACGATGTAGGAAATAAAAAGAAAACGCTCACCATTCCAAAGTACGCACTCTGTTTCACCTATTGTCAAGTTCCAATTGTATATCACAAGGAGTCGAATTCTCATGGGATTGAACTTGTTTTAAACAACGAAGAAAAAAAGAAGATTGACCAATATCACCTCGATGCGGTTGATGCAGCCAATCTCTTTAGTAGAAATGGAAAAATCTCTCAAATCAATATTTATTTCTCATGAATCAATTTAAAATAATCCAACAGGTCGTGATACTGATGTCCGTTGTTTCTCTGATTTGGACGAGCTGCTCGCCTTTGCCACATGGTCCAACGGCAGCAGAAATCCTAGGAAACCCAAACTATCAAGCGATTTCCTATGGGGGTTATCGGGCGATATCTCGTGACACCGTACCGAGTGTTGATCAAATCAAGGATGATATGCGAATTTTATCTGCGATAGATGTCAAAATACTACGTACCTACAATACAGAGCTGACAGAATTGCCAAATCTACTGCAAGCGATTACAGAGCTGAAACAAGAGGACTTATCATTTGAGATGTACGTGATGGTTGGCGCTTGGATCAACTGTAAAGATGCTTGGACAGACCACCCAGACCACACCCAAGAGGATGAAGCATACAATGAAGCCGAAGTACAACGTGCGGTTCAATATGCCAAACAATATCCAGATATCATTAAAATGATTGCGGTTGGAAACGAAGCCATGGTTCATTGGGCTACAAGCTATTTTGTACCACCCTCGGTGATTTTAAAGTGGGTCAATTATCTACAAGATCTCAAAAACAAAGGGTATCTTCCCAGCGACTTGTGGATTACAAGCTCCGACGATTTTGCTGCATGGGGGGGTGCTTCTGACAATTATCACACAGAGGATTTGAATCGTTTAATCGCTGCAGTCGATTTTATTTCGATGCATACGTATGCCTTTCACAATTCTCATTATAGCCCCGATTATTGGTACAGCCGAGATCCGAGTTTGAGTAAAATCGAGCAAATTGATGCATCGATGCAGCGCGCAGGGGAGTTTGCAGCTGGCCAATACAACGATGTAAAGCAGTATATATTGAGTTTGGGAATCGACAAACAAATTCATATTGGAGAGACTGGTTGGGCAACTGCCTCAAACGGGTTTTATGGAGCAGAGGGTTCACAAGCAGCGGACGAGGTTAAAGGAAAAAAGTATTATGATTATATGCGAAAGTGGTCGAATGAAAACAGCGTAAGCTGCTTTTATTTCGAAGCTTTCGATGAGCCATGGAAAGATGCCGAAAACCCTATGGGATCTGAAAATCATTTTGGGTTGTTTACAGTTGACGGAAAAGCAAAGTATGCATTGTGGAGTTCAGTTGATGAAGGAATTTTTTCTGGAATGACGAGAAATGGAAACACGATTGAAAAAACTTTCAAAGGGAATGAGAACAAGCTATTAGCTTCGGTCTTACCCCCAATAGCTCCTAAAAAGGATACAAACAAATAGATTATGTATTATAAAACTCTTTTTTTAACGATTCTTTTTACAGCGACATCTTGTAATTCAATAAACCCGGAAGTGCAAGTTTATGAAACCTCTGAAAGCGGCAATCAATTAAGCTTACAAACATCATTCGAACATGATTCAGAGGCATCAACAATCGTGATAAACTCAAAAAAAGAACTTCAAACCATAACAGGTTTTGGCGGAGCCTTTACTGAATCTTCAGCTTATTTGTTGAACAAGATGAGTGAAGAAAAACGCAATGAAATTTTAGCAGCTTATTTTGCTAAAGATGGTGCGCGTTATTCCCTTACACGTACGCATATGAACTCATGTGACTTTTCATTAAACAATTACTCCTACACTCCTGTGACAGTAGATAAAAATTTGGATCACTTTTCGATAGATG
>Ga0315330_10000856_pt1 | contig 19888 bp, 10 predicted proteins | sample M140m34915metaG_FD_203453 | JGI IMG/M metagenome (GOLD analysis project Ga0315330, IMG submission 203453) | Ammonia-oxidizing marine archaeal communities from Monterey Bay, California, United States - M1 40m 34915 | ecosystem: Environmental > Aquatic > Marine > Intertidal zone | place: USA...
CATTTTTCTCCCCATAAAATTAGTATCGGTATCATGATTATTATCATAAGAAATTGATAAACTTCCAGTAGTACCTGTTTCCATTCTCCAATTAATAGTAGAATCAGTAAGTTGATTTAAATAAAATTCACCATTTATATTGGTAACACCAGTCATATTATAATTACCTGTAATAGACATATTACCAGTAAGATCTATATTACCGGTAAATAAAGAAGCTCCACTGACATCAAACATATGGCTTCCAGATGTATTAACCTTTTTACCAATAGAAAATTTATCTTCTTTTATATTCATTATGGGAAGCGAATATCCTCCTTCATCTTCATCTTGATTACGTGCAAATACCGCGAAACCAATACCATCTGCTTGAGTTTCAATGGCAACTATTTGATTAAAAGATTGAATATCATCATCCATAGTTGTAATACTAATTTTTCTTCCGGATGAATTCACTGTAAAAAAAGGAGCAGTTGTAGTGTTTCCTGTAGACCATTCATTGTAATAATATGAAATAATATCACCTTCAATTCTTAAATTTTTATTTTTTCTAATATAAAGGTAATTATCTGGGTCAAATACAAATGATGGATCATCAGGGTCATCACCTAATTTAAATTCACCTGTGACAGTCAACATATTCACAGTTAATAAGCCAGATGTAATTTCCATGCTACCATTAATTATAAGACTTCCACCAACAGTTAATGTTTGTGAAACATTAGTATTATTAGCATTAATATCAATTTCATCATTATTAAATGTAACATTTCCGGTAGCAAATGTAGTGTCAAGTGTTTGAACAAAGAATTTATTATTTTTGATGTAAGTATCACCTTGTAATTCCATTCTGCCGACCAATGTAATTCTATCATATTTAACTGAATTATCATCAGGGTCGGGCATAGTAGCACCAATATTACATTCCTTATTATACCCTTCAGTACTTTTTGATATGATATTTACTTGTTCAGAATAACGTCCAAAATTAATGGTTTCTGTAAAAGCATCATCATCGTCAGTAATTAATCTATCAAACATCCAAATTTCATTATTATATGGTGCATAAATATTCCCATTAATTACAAAATCGTCTTTTAAGAAAATATTTCCATTAAAGGAAGCATCTGCAATAACATTTAAAGCAGTATCAGTTGGTTTACTGAGTGTTAGAATTTCGCTAATATTAGCACTATTATCAACCTGTAAAAATCCACCAAAGGACGCGTCATTGTGAACATATAATCTGTTATTAAGAGAAACATCATCAACAACCCATAATTTACTATTCATAGAAACATCGCCTCCAACCGTTACTATACCATTTATAGAAACATTATCATTCATAGAAACATCGCCTCCAATCGTTACTGTATCATTCATTGAAACATCACCTTCAACCAATAATTTTCCATTGAAAGAGACATCATTGTCAACATATAGTTTCTGATTCATAGAAATATCACCAGTAGAAGTAATTATCATATGTAGAATTCCACCAGAAGGGTCTATACTACCGTCTTCTGCAGTGAAAAATTTCAAATTATTATTGGTACCTTGTGGTAAATCTGGTGGTGCTGCTTCAATTCTCGTATTTTGTGCAATATTAATAACACCACCTAATGAGCCCCAGTCATCACCGGGTCCAAAACCTTCAAATTGTTTAAATTCTTCATTGTAACGAATACATCCATGATATTTTGCCATATTTGTTTGTGTAATTTCATTTTCATTTTTATCTTCCCAAAAAATAGTATTAGTATCTGGGTCAAGATATTTTACAATAGGTCTGTCATCTTTATTGCCAACGGGAACACGAATCGCATCGCTATAACTAATATCAACAGAAACAACTGGGTTATTTTTCCCGATAGCGAGATGACCACTAATGTCAACATTCATATTAAAGGAAGTATCATTACCAACATATAATCTATTATTAAGAGAAACATCATCAAGAACCCATAATTTACTATTCATGGAAACGTCATCAATAATAGTAACCTTACTATTCATAGAAACATCACCTTCAACCAATAATTTACTGTTGAAAGAAACATCATCAGTAACAAATAATCTTTCAGCAATAGATACATCACCACTTACAGTTAATACACTAGTCGGGTAACTAGTAGCAATACCGACATTACCATCAGCACGAATTAACATTTTATTTTGGTCATTGGTAAAACCAAAGGATAAAGCACTTTGATCATTTTTATTTGTGATATATGAATAATTAATATTAGCAGCATTATGCTTGTTATTATTATCATATCCAATACCAACTTTACAATAATCTAGGAAAGTATAAGAACATATTTTAGTGAGGCTATTAATAGAAACACCAAATGGAACATTTGTATCAGTATTTCCTATAAATTCTATTTCTTTAAGATTAAACGATGCGTTTTGATTAAAATTACTAAATTTTATTAAATATTTATTACTTAAACTAGGTGTTCCGTTATATATTAAATCATCATCTGTACCAAAATTTTCATTTTTTTGTGTTTCATTTATTAAAATAGTACCAGTAGAATCATTTATAGATGTAGCAATTCGTACTGTTATATCACTTTGAATATTACGATTTGTAAATTTAATTTCTTTAAAATTAATTTGTTCAGGTAAAGTTATAAAAAATATTAAATCACCGGTGTTAGTTGCATAATTTAATTCATCAACTCCGTTCTTATCAAATAAAAAATTCATTGGAGTAGACAATGTTGGTGTACATTCTATTCTATATTCACCATTACCAAATGACTGACCATTAACCGTGCCTCTATATAGACTACCAGTACTCTCTGTTGTACTGGGTGTACTTGGTGGATATGCATTACCAGAATCACCTATTGTATAAATACTAGGTTGAGTACCATAATTTGTAATATGATTATGATATCCTTCATATAATAAAACCTTACTATCGCTGTAATCAATAGTCTCACCATCCGTATTTGTTGTAATAGAAAAATCATAATAATAAATATAATTAGATGCAATACCTTCAACAAAAATACCCGGATATGTAAGATTTTGTAGAGGTGTTCCAGAAAAGTTTGTATGATTTAATGAATTAAACCCATCAGCAATAAATTCGTCTCGTTTTTCTTTAAGAATAGCATCAACATTTTCATTTACATATTTTTCAATATCCATATTAAATGAAACATCAAGTGAACCATTAAAATCATATGTAATATAACTAGCGCCAGATTTTACAAAAGCCCCATATGGTGGTGTAGTAATATTAAAACTTCTTTCATTTACATATTTTTTTAATAAAAAATCTTCCAATTCTGTATTTTTTCTATAAAAATCATATTTATAATTTCCAGCTGTACCAGTAATTCCAGTTTCATCTGTATGTGTACTAATCATGTAGCTATCTAGATAAGTTGAAAGATTAATAGTAATAAAAGATTCAATATCAGCATTATTAGTAGGTTTTAAATTAGAACTTGTAAATAATCCAGCAACATTATTATCTTCAGTATTATTGGAAATATCTACATGAAAATTACATTGTGGTTTATTTATACCAATACCAACATTTCCACTACCATCAATACGCATTCTTTCAAGAGAGTCATTATAACTGGTTTTGCCGGTATTGGCAGTATAGAAAATTAATTCATTATTGGTATCACCTGGTTCAGGGTCTGCTGCAGTGATTCTAGTATTTTGAGATATATTTGTTACACTACCTAGTGATGACCAAGCATCAGCAGGACCAAAACCTTCAAATTGTTTATTATCTGTATTATAACGAATAGAACCAATGTATTTATCTTTATTTTCATATGCATCAATAACTTCTTGTGGTGTATTTTCGTCTTTAATAAAATTAGGGTATTGATAATTATCGCCCACTTTTATTATTGGTCTTTCATTAGTAGTACCAACTGGAACACGAATAGCATCATTATAACTAATATCAACAGAAACAACCGGATATGTTTTACCAATAGCAAGATGTCCACTGAGATCTATATCATTATTAAATGATGCATCTCCATTAATATATAAGTTACCACTCATGGACATATCTGTTGTAATTATAAACTCATAATCATTAGTTATGGTATTAACTATGTAATTTGATCGATATTCTGTACTTGAAAATGTTCCATCAATTGTTACATTTCCACTCATTGATACATCGCCTGCAATTGTTACTTTACTATTCATTGATACATCACCCGCAATTGTTACTTTACTATTCATAGAAACATCGCCTTTTAATTCACTATCATTTGTAACAGATAATCTTTGATTAATTTCAATATCTTTTTGAACAAGAAGATTAGTATTAATAACTTGTTTATTATCAGTAGACTCGTTTGAATCACGAATTAATATATTACTAATATCAAATTGTTTTACACTTAATTTATAGTTAGAATCTATTAATTCAGTACCTACAGATTGATTTAAAACAACCAATCCATTTTTTATACCATGTATTCCAATGTCTGGGTTTATAGGATTTAAAGGGTCTATAGCGGGTAAAGTAAGATTATTAATATCAACTCTAAGTGCATTAGAATTAGGGTTTGTAGGTTTCATTATCCAAGCATCCATGTCATCTGATATTTTGATATGACCCGAATTTTTATCTGTATTATCAGTTACAAAAATACCGGCACCTTTACTTGATTCAATCGGTGCATGAACTGCTATTATATAATTTTGTAATCCTATATCATATCCTTCAAACGGTGTGTGATAATGATAATCTGGATAATTAATATATAAAATCCCCAATTGATGATTAACTGTTGTTTCACCATTAATTACTGCAACTTGTACTTCATTTGTATCATCATTTATGGTATAAAATGATTGAGCACCAGCAGTAGTAGCAATAAAATTATCAATATATTGTTTTAATACGAAACTTTCAAAATCAGCATTATACTTAGTCGCATCATAATTTAATGTAGTAACTGTAGTCGTTTCCGTTTCATCTGGTGTGTCATTCTCATTACCACCTATAACACCACCACCACCAATAAGACCACCACCCAATGCGACACCACCACCACCACTCATAAGATCTAGTTGGGTTTTTCCGGTAGTAGCAGTAGTAGTAGTAGTAGTAGTACTTATAATACCACTAGGCATTATAACAGAATATGTATCACCTTTGCTTGCAATATAGGAATTAATCAATGTTTCTTCATTGAATGTAAAATAATTTTCTATTGCAGTTAATGGATTACTTCTAAAATCATAAGTAAAATAATATGTATCTGGTAAAAACACAGCTTTGGGTAAGAAGTCTTTGTTATATTTGAAAGTTTGATCGGGATAGTTATTATCTTGAATATATCTTGCAATGGCAAGACCAAAATGGAAGTCATTAATTTGAATACCCTTACCTCTAGAAGAAATAATAACATCATCTCGGTAAACAACAGTTCCACCCATAGTTGTAACATCTTTTCCACCACCTATATTAATTTTATTAGACTTACGGTTTGTTTTACTATAATTATAATTACCAATATTGATAAGAACTGTAGATATATCAGGTAAACTAGGGTCTACAGCACCTATATTAATTACAGAACTACCTGTATCAAAGTCTTTAAGAAGTTCTTCCTCAATCAATTCTTTTTTATCGTTTTCGCCAATATTAATGATATGTGTTTCAGGACCAAAGTTAATAGTGGTTGCATCACTGGGTGATTTATTATCTTTGTTTGAATTAATTGTATTTACCAATATTTCACCATCAAATAATTTGACTTGACCACTAACTAGAATACTTCCCGAAACATCTAATACATCATTATTTAATTTATCAAATAAATTAGGTAAATAACCATATAATAATTTTGTATTTCCAGTAACATCATTTGCATCATCGGCTGCAGGGTCATCAACAAATAATGTAGTAACATTGGCTATTAAGAAAGTAGATATTTCTACCATACATATATTTTGTATATGTCCATCGCTACTTGTTAATAATTTTTTAGAACCAGATGTATTAATCATATTATCGGGTGCAATAATCCAAGTAGGATTTGCATCACTCCAGTTATGAGAAATAACAATAATACCATTATCGCTAATAGCAATAGCATTTGTAGTATCACATGTGACAACTGCCTTTAATATTAGGTTACCTAATCCAAGTTCGGTAGTAGTTTTATTAGTCCATTCATCTATAACACCGGTATTAGTACATGAAATAATATTATCACCAACTGCTATAGCATGAGTATCATCAAATGCATGTATAGAATGATAAGTATAAGTATTATTAATAGTATAAGCTTGAGTATCAGTATATGATGATTCATTGTCTAATAATGCTGCCGTTTCATATCTAGAAATACCAATTCCAGCAAAATAATTATATGTAGTAGTAGATGACGTAGAAATAATATTATGTTGTGGTCCTCCAAATGGTCCAATATTATCAATGGAAGGTATGATAGAAATAATAAAGTTAGAAGCATTTGTAAATAATGTACTTAAATCACTAATATCATAATAGTATATGCCTGTAGTAGTAGGGTCATCATTATTTTTGTATGAAATAATCATACGATATCCATTATCGGGGTAATTAGCCAATGAAATAGTTTGTAAAGTTTTGTCATTAGCAATAGGTGAATTACTATCATCAACTAATGTAATTCTGTACCAAGTAACGCCGGAATCATTAGTAATAAAAACATATCCTTTATCACCACAAACAATACCATAGGTGTCATCAACCATATGACAAGAATTAAAATGAACAATAATATCATCGGTGGTATCGGTTAATTGATAAATATTACTTTTAGTCCAAGATTTACCACCATTGGAAGTATGTAATAGAAATTGTTGATAAGATTGTTCAACCGGTAAGGTGCTAGTAATAGAAGTGGTTGGTGTACCAACCGCAATACCGTAATTAGTGTTATTTCTAGCAAGGTCCATGTGTTTAATTTGATAATCAATATTTATGATTTCATTAATTTCGCCATTTCCTAGATGCATTGCACCATTAACATCCAATATATATTCCTCAGATCTAGGTTGAAAAGTATTAATACCGAGAGTGGATAAATATTTATGCGTGTTGGTACTGGAAGTGGTCATTTGTGAATGAAGATAATTGCCATCATTATTAGTAGTGCCTACCATAGTAACATTTCGTGCAGGGTCGTAGGGTGCCATACCTCCCCCAATAGTTCCACCAGATTTTTTGTTATGTGGTGTCATATGGATGAAAGTATTAGATTTTTCATCAATTCCAATACAATTAATAGCGTGTCCGGATTTGATAGTATCATCTTGATAGATATCATATAAAAAAGTTTGATGAGAGTTATCAAAAATACTAATGGTTTCTTCATAAATTTGTCCATTTAAGTTAGCAATAGGACGAGATAATGGTGCAAACTTGATTTTAGAACTTAAAATAAGTTCATTAGAATCAACTTGTAGATTTCCACTATTGGTATCTAGGAAAATATTACCTCCTGCATAATTACCTTCATTATCCTCTTCCCCTTTAGATAATAGTGTAATATCTCTTTTAGTTTCTAATTTACTAAAATTATTATCAAGAATAAGATTACCTGATGGATAATTAACAATGAAAGCATTAGAAGTATCAAAAACCATAGTTTTATCGGCATTTAATGAAATTTTAGATAATGAAACATCCATAACAATATTGGTTTCACTGTTAATATTAATATTGTCTGAAATGTCTAATGCAAAGAATCCCGAGTTAGTAAGAGAAGCCTTTGTAGAATTCATTAATAATTGTCCACCGGAAGTATCAATTTGAGAATTTTTGGAAGAAAGTTTAATAGTATCGGTAGTATTAGTAGTAAGAAAGCCTCCATTTTCGTAAGTAATGTTGGCATTAGATGTATTAGATTTATCAGTATTTACATCATTATAGAAGAAAATATTAGAACTGGCATCGTCAGTGTCAATGACAATCCCTTTTTTATTTTTGTTTTGAGCAATAATATTACGTATATATTCGTTACTAGATTCAACCGTTAAAATATCGGTAATGGATTCGCTAGTACCGGTAATATTAAATACGGTTTTGGGTATGGTTGTGTTGATACCAATATTGGTGGAATTACCATACAAATACGCATAATTATTATTAGCAGGTAATTGTGGAAATGTATTGCCATTATTTTGAAATGTATTATTTCCAAAATAGATTTTATTATTAGAATAAATATCTCTATGAACAAAGATATCTTTATTCGTATAAATACTATTCCCTGCAATAACATTAACACCAGCAGATAAATCAAGAGAAACTTCAAACGTACCATTTAAATATTGATAGGTAGGTCTGGTAGATCTAGATATAAATTGGTCTGCAATGATAGTACTAGCATTAATTGTATTAAAAGAATCCATTTTGCTGATACCGCCATATTGTTTCCAGGAGTTATTAGACATAAAAAAAATAGATTTATATACAATTACTATGTATTTTATTTGTGGTTTAAACCATATGAAGAATAATATAAAATAAGAATTATACATGATAAATATAAATAAATTAAGAAAGAGATATTTTTTTGACAGTAGTATCCTCGTATTTTTCTTCTTTTAATTCAAATTGTTCAAGTGAAAAGATAGTATTAGAATAAATAATATCTGGTATGGATTTATAAAAGGTATGTACAATAGGATTAGCAACGACTTTTTGGGGTTGAAATGCAGATAAATAAAGTCCATTGAGAGATTGAACTCTAGAGAGTGCAACATATGTTTGTCCATATTCAAATATGCTTTGTCCAATATCAATTTCAGCCATGTCTAAAGTAGCTCCTTGAATTTTATGTATTGTTAATGCCCATGCTAAACATAATGGATATTGGCCGATAGCTAATGCAGGAAAATCTTCAGATTGCCAATAATGAATATGAATATTTTTGGTAATACCATTAGCGAATTGAACAACAGGTATATCTTCATTATCAATTTTTTTAATATCAATAACTATACCCTGTGAACCATTGCATATACCATTATCCATATCTAAATTAATGGTACACATAACAGCACAACCTTTTTTAAGTCTTAATGTATTTGTACATGGTGAGTTATTAACCATATTATCAAGTTCATATTCAATTTCGGCAGAAGTCATTCTATCACATTTTTGTTTCATATCAAAAGAAATAGGTCTATTGGATTCAATAATTGTATAACAATCGTTTTTTTTAATAACTGAAAATACAAATTCTTTTTCTTGTATTTTTGAAAACATCATAGAATTAACATAATCAGTTTTGGAACGTAGTGGGAAAAGTTTTGTAGGAATACAATTATTATGTAGTGTAGGGTCGTATGTTCGTTTTAAATATTTTTGTAATATTTTGGTATTTTCTGTATCAAGTTGTCCAATTCTCACTTGTTTTAAAATATCAATATATTGAGAATCATTTTGTCTAAAAATAGTAGTTAATTGAACAATATTTTCAAAAGGAAAAACAGTATTCCATATAGGTGATTCAAAACAAAATTGTTCTGTATCGTGTTCACCGCTGGTACCAACGGGTGGAAGTTGATAAAAGTCTCCAGTAAATATAACTTGTAGTCCTCCAAATGGCATATTAATTTTTTTGACTTTTCTAGCAATTTCTTCAATAATATTGAAAATTTTGTAGGATAACATACTAACTTCATCCAAAATAAGGCATTTTGTTCGTCGCCATTGAGCAACCACCTTTTTATTTTTTAATACTGATTCAATAATTTTCTGTTTAGGTCCTTTTGCCAGTTTAATACCGCTCCAAGAGTGAAGAGTTCTGGCATTACAATTTAAAAGAACAGCTGCACAACCAGTCATAGCACAAACTTGTGTAGTGCGATAATGATTGTTAGAGTACTCTAATAAATATTTAATAAGTTGTGTTTTGCCGGTGCCTCCTGGTCCAGTAATAAAAAGATTAGAACCTTGTGTAAATTTATCATATGCGTATTTTTGTTCATCAGATAGTAGTGAAATATCTAATTTATTAAATATAGATTTATCTGTGGTATCGGTAGTAGATAATACAATCTTTTTAACTGTATTATCTGTTATTTTTTGTGTATCCATAATTGTAATTGATATAAATATAAAATAAAAAAAAATAAAAAATCAATTTTTTATTCACAAGTGGCTTCAATACAGAATGAGAAGTCATGACCATTAAAAACCATAGGAATTCCAGTTTCATTAAGTAATTGAATCTGTAATTTTTGTAAATCAATTTTACCAGTATAAGAACGGGAGTCGCTAGTTAATAATCCGTTTACATTATTAGCGGGTAATATAGAGCCGTATGGGTGATTTTGCATGTCTAAAGCGATACGTGCAATAATATTTTTGTTAATTAATGACGAAGATAATGGTGAAATAAAAGAGTTTTGGTTTCCTTTATTGAATTCATCAATTGCTAAATATAAGTATCTAGGTCCTGATAAATTAAATGTACATTCGGAGTTAATGGGTGTAGCAGTAGTAAGATCGTATGATGTTTTTCTAAATCCCAAGAGCCAACCTAATTTTTGTTTAAAGTTAAATTTATCGTTATTCCCATGTTTATTAACATCAAATGAAATAGTAATATTTTTATTGCTTATAACAGTTTTATTATTATTATTAATAACAAATGTTAATCCGGCGGCAATAGTTCCAGAAACTTTGGTGGCGATTTCCGTAGATAAAGAAGCTGCGTCATAATTATTATCATCAATAGTAATAACTTCTGTATTAGGACCACTAGTAACTTTAAAACAATTATTTCCCAAATCAGCAGAAATATTAAAAAATGTCATAGGTAATTCAACATTAGTAATTTTAATAGAATGAATATCATTAATGCGCTCGGGTAAATCAACTTGAAAATTGGCGGGTTGTGTGTAATCGTAATCATCGCGTAATTTGGTATCAATATTAATAAATTTGGTTTTGGATGGTTTATGAACATTAGTCATAATCATATGATTACCATATTGATTAGTATTAGGTTCCATAAATAAATCACGTTTGTTATAATAATCGGTCATGTTATATATAATATATAAAAGGATAAATTATATATAGTTTATCTAAAAATTAGTAAATGATTTATGAACATTTTCTGTATTAGATGGTGAAATTTGTTTAGTTTTATCTCTTTTTTTAACTTCTAATCCTTCTTTCTTTTTGTCATCCATGCCTTCTTTCTTTTTGCCATACATGCCTTCTTTCTTTTTGCCATACATGCCTTCTTTCTTTTTGCCATACATGCCTTCTTTCTCTTTGTCGTCCATGCCTTCTTTCTCTTTGTCGTCCATGCCTTCTTTCTCTTTGTCGTCCATGCCTTCTTTCTCTTTGTCATCCATGCCTTCTTTCTTGGATTTCATACCTTCAAACATCCCTAATTTTGAAATACTATCGTAAACAATAAATAGTCCAAAGATAACAAGTAAAGCAATCAACAAATACTTTGTGATATTTTTGTTCATTTTATATACATATATTACATTTTAATTGCCACAGGTTTTGCATTTGGTAGCATTTTGTATACGTTCAAACATACCAAGATTAAATGTATTAACTTGTTGTGTTGGATAGGGTATATTAGTTTTTGTAGTGGGTGGAATAACTTTTTTCGTTTTACTTTCACTAAATATCATAAACATCAAAAAATTGATATTTAATATATAAGATAAAGACAGTAAAGTAAATGCCATATAAACATAATAGTGAAATGTCTTCAAATGGATACAATAATGTATGTGACACATCATGTTACGAGTTATTGAATCAAGTAAAATGTCAAGAAGAAATACCTTCAATAGAAAAAATATATTGTTTAGTTAAGGATTTAACAGTAAAAGTAATAAAATTAGAAAATGAAAATAAAAAGTTAAAGCAAATAGTATTGAAAAAGCAAAAGATAAATATATTGGATAGTTTAAATAAAATGAATATAGTAAATCAACCCGAGATTGTATATAATGAATGGTTAGAAGAAGTAGTATTATCTCATGTAAAGGAAAATCTAGATAGCGTATTTAAAGAAAATTTGATAGTAGGTCTAGTGAATACGTGGAAGAATGCAATAAGCGGAACTTCTTCAGTATTGCCTATAAAAACTTATATAAATCGTCCAAATGTATTTTATATTTATGTAGAAGATGATAATAAAAGAGAATGGAAACAATTGCCAACATATGATATGGATAGGCAACTGCGTCGTATATGTCAACAATTTATATCAGAATTTAGAAATGAATGGTTTATACCGAATGAACATAAAATAGATAATGATGAAAAGTGGACCAATATGTATGTAGATTATTACAAACGTATATTAGGTGGTTCACAAATAACAACAGAAGTTATTTGTCAACGAGTTAGGAATCAAATATATAAATTAATGAAAGAAGATTTTGAAAATATAGTAGAATAGATATAATTTACTTTCTTCTACGTCTTCCGCCTACACTATTAGATTTGCAGTATGAGCCACTAAAATAATAATATAAGAAGTAAAAAGGTCCAAAAACTAAGGAGATAACGAGTCCAAGAATTTTTTGTCCGAATGTTCCAGAATAACCAAAACATACTAAAGATAAAAGGAAAGCGATTATTCCAATAAGACTCCATATAGAAGCAAATAGTGGAAAATTATTAAAAATACCTATAGAATTAGATGGTGTTTCATCATTTTCTTGATTAGTTGCGTCGTTTTTAGGTTGGTTTTGTTGGGTATCAGCCATTATATATATAGTAATGATAAAAAATTGAATAAATTTTAAAGAATAAATATATAATAAAAATAGTGAAAAATGTCGTCATTTTCAGAAGTAAAACCGGGTACAATAGATTATTTATCTAAATTGAATGAACATGAACGGGATAAAAACATAACATTTGAAGAAGGTCCTCATATTTATACAGTTTGTGGTGAACGCGGAACGTATACATCTGTAACAACATGGAATCATCAACATTTTGAGCAGTTTAATGCAGATGCGATAATAGATAAAATGATGAAATCAAAGAATTGGACAAATCCAAGTTACAAGTATTATGGAAAAACGCGTGAAGAAATAAAACAGATGTGGGATGATAATCGTGATATGGCGGCAACAGCGGGTACAAAGATGCATAATGATATTGAATGTCATTATAATGGTATGGAAGTGGAAAATAATAGTATAGAATATGGATTTTTCCAAAATTTTAAGAAAGATTTCCCAGAACTAAAACCGTATAGAACAGAATGGATGGTTTATTACGAAGAATTAAAATTGTCAGGTTCAATAGATATGATTTATGAAAATCCTGACGGAACATTACAGATCTATGATTGGAAAAGATGTCAAGAGATACAGCATGAAGCATCTTTTGGAAAATTTGCAAAAACGACATGTATATCTCATATGCCAGATACTAATTTTTGGCATTATGCATTACAATTAAACATGTATAAAACAATATTGGAACATAAATATGGAAAAAAAGTAACAGCATTGTACTTGGTATGCATGCATCCTGAAAATAAATATAAGAATTATCAACGTATAGAAGTACCAAATTTAAAAAAAGAGATGGAAGAATTATTAGAATTAAGAAAAACAGAATTAGATATGAAGGAATAAAAAGATATAAAATGAAATAATATAATTAAATTAATGAAATCACTGTATTTTTTTTCAACATCAATTTTAATACAATATGCGTATTTAAATAGAATTCCAATTATAAATAATTCCAAAAAAATATTAAAAAAAATTTGTAATATAATAGGTTATAAATTAGTCGAGCCTGTACCTGAAAAAAGTCCTACAGAAAAATACATAGAAAAGCATAATAATGAATTTATAAAAACATATAAAAAAGGATTAAATGATAATATAGATAATTATTTTTATATTAAAAAAGAATTAAATGAAATATTAGAAAAAAAAGATAATATATTAGAGAAAAAATGGAAACAAAGAATATTATACGAATCAACTCCTCGTGGAAATATAGTAATGCATTATGATCCTTACAAGTTAGGTTTTATTTATTATTGTGATACAAATTCAATATCTTATCCAATATTAAATGCAGCGGCAATGAAATATTGTACAATATATAGATGTCATGATTTTTTTACCGATAATGAAAAAATTCCCAATGAAGAAGAAACCACCTTTATCAAATTACATTGTAAAGAAGAACCAAAAAAGGAAAAATCAAATAAAAAAACTAATAAAATAGATAATAATGTTTTTGCAAAATTAAAAAATTATAGTAAAGCTGATGTAAATAATGAAGGTAAAGATGAAAATCTTCAAAAAAAGGAATTTTATAGAAATAAATTTGTGTATATGGGTAAAATAAATAATATACCATTTTTGCAATCAATTAAAGTACAAAATAATAGTATAAATGGTTTTTCATCACAATATACAGAAGATTTACAAGGTGAATCTAATTTACAAAAAAGTGTTTTAAGTTTTAAAGATTTTAAAAATAAATATTCTAAAAAGGATTAATTATGATTATTTTGTTTTTTCCAATCTAAATAACCGATACTTTTTTCTAATTGAAATGACATACCCAGATGTTCTTTTGCAATATTGTATGCTAATATTTCTTTTTCATCAAGTGTATTTAAATATTGTTGAAGAAGATTTTCTTCATTTTCGGTAGAGGTTTGATTTTCCATAATAATAGTAATATTATTATGAAAGAAATTATTATATCAATTTTTTACACGCTCGTTGGTTGATTGCAGTTCTTGTTTAGATGACTGTACCAATAGTAATCGGGTTAATTTTACCAGTACCAGTGTTGGTATTAGTATCAGTGTTGGTATTAGTATTAGTATTAGTATTAGTATTGGTGTTAGTGCTACTTACTGTAGCTTGACAATGTTGTGATGCAGATTCACCAGAAGGTAGAGGTGTGCGGTTATAATTAACAGGAATATATACAATATCATCGCCAATACATTGATTTTTGAGATTAAATATATAATCATCATAGCTAGAAACAGGTAAATAATCAGTATAAGGTTTTGTAAAATCTCCCATTTTCTTACAATTATTGTGGCATAAAGAATTATCATTATCGGTAGGTGTAACAGTACATCTAGTAGCCTGTTTACGTTTTCGTTCAGTTTGTTCACCCATAGTGTTAGAATTTAAATTACTATCGGGTTTAACAACGTTACATGGGTCACACATAAATCGTACATCAATCATCCCTTTGTTAGTAATAACACTACTTTTAACAACAGAATTATCTTCGGTAGAAATATATCCATTTTTAGATGCATTATGAACCGATCTAGATAAAGAAGTTTGTCCTACATATCCTTGATTGCGGTATGAACCATTAAGTGAGAACCCTTCTCCAGTATTTACACTAGAATTATTATATTTGGCTTGTGTTTTTCGTTTAAGAGTAGCAAGAGACATTATTATATATATTTGTTGTATATATTTTTAGAAGTTAGAATGAATAATTATATTAAATTTGATATAATTATTTTATGTATATTTTATTTACCATTGTTTAATAAATTTACCTGTCATAGTAATATTATCATTAACAAATAATCTTTTAATAACAGTAAGGTCATCTTCCATAACAATGGCTTGTGTATAATCTGGTTGAATTGCTTCTGTTCCTGAAACAGCAGATAATGGAATAGAACCATTTGGGAATGTAGTATTTCCAGTAACAGTAATATCACGCATTTCTATATCTTGATTTGTAGTTATATTACCATTCACAACCGCTAAGTCATTATTAATAACCTTTAATTTAGAATTGATAACATCTACATCTCTATTCATCATAATACGTTTAGTAGCATCATTAGTATTAAGCTCGAGATGTTCATTAATTGATGTAATTGTATCACCGCTAATTTTAATATCACCGATTGTAGAGTGAGCATTAATACCTGGAAGAAGTAAATTTCCTGATACAGTAAGGTCATCATTCATAGTAACAGCACCAGCAAAATTAGGTGTAACATCTCCAAGACCTGAAATGGCATCAGCGGAAATAGAACCACTAGCGAATGTAGTAGCTCCAGTGACAGTAATATCACCATTAATATTAATATCTCCAGTGGCTAGTTTTTGTTTGGTGATATTCAATGAACCGGTGGAATCATCAGTTAATCCAACTATAAATTGGTCATTAGTTTCATCCCATCCCATGAATGCATTTTGTTCATTGCCTCTATTAATTAACAATCCCGAATCATTGACCGGAGGAGTAGCTGTTGTTAACCCACTAGACAATTGAAGAATACTATCGGAAATATCAAGATTAGTTGTATTCAATGTTGTAGTAGTTCCAGAAACGGTAAAGTCACCTGTAACAGCAAGTCCATTGGATGCAGTCAATAGATTTGTGACAGTGAGTGTATCACTCATTGAAACTGGTCCTGCAAAATTAGGCGTGACATCCCCAAGACCAGAAATGGCAGATGCTGGTATACTGGCATTGGGAAGATTTATTGTGGCACTAGAGTTAACGATCAATTCATCCTGTACAAATAACCTAGAGGAAGTCACATCCCAATCAACATCAATACTACCATTATTAACATCAATACCGCCATTATTAACCTGAAAATCGCCATTTGAAACTTTTACAACTTCTCTGTCGGTCGCACCGGTTATACCTATATTCAATGCTCCAGAATTCATGCCAAAATGGGCATTAAACTGGGCATTCATATTAATAGGTTGACTATAATCTGGTTGCAGTGTATCCGTATCAGCAACTGCAGACAATGGGATTGAACCAGCGGGTACAGTAATAGTACCAGCACTAACAGTGAGTCCATTAGATGCTGTTATTCGGTTTGCGACAGTGAGTGTATCATTCATGGAAACAGCTCCAGCAAAATTAGGTGTAACATCGCCTAATCCCGAAATAGCATCAGCAGAAATAGAACCATTAGGGAAAGAAACAGTATTTCCACTAGGAACAACCAATCCTCCTTGTACATTTAATCCACCTGTCATAGTAATCGCTTGTGCATAATCGGGTGTAATAGTATCCGTATCAGCAACTGCAGATAATGGTATTGAACCAGCGGGTACAGTAATAGTACCAGCACTAACAGTGAGTCCATTAGATGCTGTTATTCGGTTTGCGACAGTGAGTGTATCATTCATGGAAACAGCTCCAGCAAAATTAGGTGTAACATCGCCTAATCCTGATATAGCATCAGCAGAAATAGAACCATTAGGGAAAGAAACAGTATTGCCACTAGGAACAACCAATCCTCCTTGTACATTTAATCCACCTGTCATAGTAATCGCTTGTGTATAATCGGGTGTAATAGTATCCGTATCAGCAACAGCAGATAATGGAATAGAATTATCGGGAACACTAATAGTGCCAGAAACAACAGTAAATCCATTCTTGGCTTTTAATAATCCATCAACATCAACCTTTCCATCAACATCAAGATTTCCAGTAACTTCAAGGTCTCCATTTATATCAGTATTATTATCTAATGTAGATTTTTCTGTAACAAACAGTCTTTTCTTTACTGTAAGGTCATCATTCATAATAACAGCACCAGAAAAATTAGGTGTAACATCTCCAAGCCCGGTAATAGCATCAGCTGATATAGAAGCATTGGGGAAAGAAACTGTTCCAGCTTCAACTATTAATCCATTTTTTGCAGTAAAGTTGTCAGTAACAATCATATCATCCAAGACAGTAAGGTCTTTTGTAATAATTACATTTTTATTTAAGGTAACATTACCGGCTACATATAATTCGTCGTTTAATGAAACATCTTGAGTAACAAATAATCTTTTTGCGGTAAGGTCTTGGTCCATAACAATATTTTGTGTATAATCGGGTTGAATTGAATTTATGCCTGAAATAGCAGATAATGGAATAGAACCATTGGAATATGATGCATTAAAATCACCATCAACTGTAAGATTTTTTTGAACATATAAATCATTATTCATAGAAACGTCTAGGTCAACAAAGAGTCTTTTCTTTACTGTAAGGTCATCATTCATAGAAATAGGACCATTAAAAGTTGGTGTAATATCCCCAAGACCAGTAATTGCTGAAGCTGGTATAGAAGCATTGGGAAAAGAAACTGTACCTTCAACATCTAATCCATTCTTCACAGTTAATTTATTATCAACAGTTAAGTTACTATCCATAGTAATATCTTGTGAATAATCGGGTGTAATTGTATTTAGATCTGCAATACTAGCTATTGGAATAGAATTATTGGGAAAAGAAATAGTACCACCTTGAATATTTAATCCATTTGCGCCACTGATTGTACCACTAGCTGTTAAAGTATTTACTGAAGTTATGCCAGAAGTAACATTTAATCCTAGATTGCTAGTAATAATTCCAGCAACAACAAGATTACCACTCATGCCAACATCACCGGAAAAATTAGGTGTAGCTTCAACTTGACCATCAATTGCTGAAGCTGGAATAGATTTATATCCATAATTAGCGTAGAAATTACCGCAAACATCAAGGTCTCCGTTAAATCTAGACCTAAACCCAGCATCACCGCCAACTCGTAATGTACCACCCATTGATATATCATCAAATACTTCAATATCATTTCTAAATTTTACTTCCCCACCAACAGTACCCATTTCAACATCACCATTGATAGTAACACTATTAACATTTAATATTCCACCTACAGTTACATTTTTGGTCATATTAATATCCGCATTATAATCAGGCGCAATAGAGTTAATATCTTGAACAGCAGTTAGTGGAATACTATTATCAGCATGTGTTACATTAAGAGTTCCATCAACAGTAAGATTTTTTTTAACATATAAATCATTGTTCATAGAAACATCTTTTTCAACAAACAAATTTTTATCCAAAGAAATATCATTAGAAAAAGTATCAGCGGGCAATAGACCACCAATAATTTTACTAGGTGAAATACTATCATCACCAAGTGTAGCATTTAATGTTCCATTTACGGTAACATCGTTAGCCACAGTAAGATTTTGCTCTAGTGTTACGTCTTTTTTTACAGTTAATTCTTCGTTAATAGTAGCATTATTAGTAACCGATAAGTTTTGTACGGTAGCAGTTTCACTAACTGTAATACCTCCAGTAACATCAATATCTTCAGTTTCAATCGTGGCATAATTAGTAGTAGTAGTATTAATGATAGAATTATTTGTATAATTTTCAACCTCCAATTTACCTTTAATAACAAGGTCCTTTGCGATTTCAACATTTTCTAGAAATTTAGAATCTTTCATGAAATCCACATTATTAATAGAAATATCTCCAATAAAATTAGATTTTCCATTAACATTTAACTCGCCATTCATAGTGGATACACCAGTTACAGTGATTTGATCTTCAAATCTGGCATCATCTTTAACTGTAAGGTCTTTATTAATAATAGCAGTATTAGTTACTGTTAAGTTATTTCCAATAGTAACATCGGTCGCAAGAGAATCTACTGGTAAAACACCGCCAATAATTTTAGAGGATGGAATACTATTTTCGGGGAAAGTGGTATTAAGTGCACCGGTAATAGTAACATCTTTATCAAAAGTAGCATTTTCAGCAACAGATAATGTATTATTAAGTGTAGTTGTACCACTTACTGTAAGCTTATCTCCAATAGTAGCATCATCAGTAACTGTAAGATCTTTATTAATGATAGCAGTATTAGTTACTGTTAAGTTATTTCCAATAGTAACATCTGTAGAAAGGGCATTGGCTGGTAAAGTTCCATCAATAATTTTAGATGATGGAATACTATTATCTGGGAAATTGGCATTAAGTGCACCTGTAATAGTAACATTTTTATTAAAAGTAGCATTTTCAGCAACAGATAATGTATTATTTAATGTAGATGTG
>Ga0315330_10000859_pt1 | contig 19871 bp, 18 predicted proteins | sample M140m34915metaG_FD_203453 | JGI IMG/M metagenome (GOLD analysis project Ga0315330, IMG submission 203453) | Ammonia-oxidizing marine archaeal communities from Monterey Bay, California, United States - M1 40m 34915 | ecosystem: Environmental > Aquatic > Marine > Intertidal zone | place: USA...
TCCTAAGTTTTTCAATAAGTTCGTTTACATCCTCGACCTTAACTCCGCCCTCTCTTACAGGGGGTTCAGTCACCTTCACAGTAACGAGTCGTGGTTTTGTATCTACTCCTGTCTCCCCAGCTTCAATCACATCAAGAGGTTTTTTCTTAGCTTTCATTATATTGGGAAGCTTGACGTATCTAGGCTCATTTAATCGAAGATCTGTTGTGATGACTGCAGGCATCTTGAGATCAAGTGTCTGAATTCCACCATCTATCTCACGGCGAACATTTAGATTGCCCGATCCACCCAGTTCGACACCACAAGCAAATGTCCCTTGCGACCAACCTAGTAGCGCTGCTAGCATTTGTCCTACCTGATTTGAATCGTCGTCAATAGCCTGTTTCCCTACAATTACTAATTCAGGTTGTTCCTTTTCGACTACGAATTTCAAAAGCTTAGCTACCGCTAGTGGTTGAACTTCATCATCTGAGGACACCAAGACACCTCTATCAATCCCCATCGCCATCGCAGTTCGAAGAGTTTCTTGACACTGCTTAGGGCCAATAGAAACCGCCACAGTTTCACTCGCAACCCCAGCTTCTTGTAACCTGATTGCCTCCTCAACAGCTATTTCGTCAAACGGGTTCATTGACATTTTTACGTTGGCCAAATCTACATCAGACCCGTCCGCCTTAGGTCTAGCCTTAACGTTATAGTCGATGGCACGTTTCACAGCCACTAAAATCTTCATCAAATTCTCCATACGCTTAAAACAATCGATAGACACACACAATACTTCACTTTCTACGACCGGCGCAGGAATTTAGCTCTATGTGCGTTCGTGATAATACTCATATTATCAATAAAGCCGTCATCACAAAAGCGTAAATCCAATTATGTGACCAGCTGGCGATTAAAAGTTTCACTTAATTAATAAACAGCCCCAAGTTTGACTCCTCTCAAATCTAAAATGGTACAATTCTTGGTAAACCGCGTATCACGAAACATAGACCTAAGGAAATTACTGTATATGACTAATTCTGCCGAAAAAAGTAAGGATCACAATGTCAAGGCAACAGCTGAAGCTCGGTTCAACTGGGAAGATCCACTTTATTTAAACGAGAACTTAAGCGAAGAGGAGAAAATGCTTGCCGAAGCTGCCAATCAGTTTTGTCAGGATCGTTTGATGTCGCGAGTTCTTGAGGCACACCGTTACGAGCGTTTTGACCGTGAAATCATGACCGAGTTTGGCGAGCATGGATTCTTAGGTGCAACAATCCCTGAACAGTATGGAGGAGCTGGATTATCTTACGTTGACTACGGGCTCATCGCCCGCGAAGTGGAACGCGTTGACTCTGGCTACCGTTCCGCTATGAGTGTGCAATCAAGCTTAGTGATGCACCCCATATTCGCCTACGGCACCGAATCACAGAGACAAAAATATTTGCCTCAGCTTGCCTCCGGAAAATGGGTCGGCTGTTTTGGCCTAACCGAGCCTGATCATGGATCTGACCCAGGAGGCATGAAAACTAGAGCTAAGAAAGTTTCAGGAGGCTATAAAATCAGCGGAAATAAAATGTGGATCTCTAACGCCCCTATTGCTGATGTTTTTGTGGTGTGGGCTAAAACCGACGATGAGATAATTCGAGGCTTTGTGTTAGAGCGGGACATGCCAGGTTTAAGTACGCCAAAGATTGAAGGCAAGTTTTCGCTGAGAGCGTCAGTCACTGGTGAAATAGCGATGGATGAAGTACATGTTTCGGAGGAACATCTCTTGCCGAATGTGGAGGGGTTAAAAGGGCCTTTCGGATGTCTTAACAGGGCTCGCTACGGGATCGCATGGGGTGCCATGGGTGCTGCGGAGTACTGCTGGCGAGCCGCGCGCGAGTATACTCTAACGAGAAATCAATTCGGACGTCCTCTAGCCGCGAACCAACTAGTTCAGAAAAAGCTAGCAGACATGCAAACTGAAATAGCTTTAGGCTATCAGGCTTCATTATCTGTTGGCCGTATGATTGATTCTGGTAAAGGCTCACCCGAATCAATCTCACTGATTAAACGTAACAACTGCGGAAAGGCACTCGACATCGCACGCACTGCTCGGGACATGCACGGAGGCAACGGGGTATCAGACGAATACCACGTGATACGTCACCTCTTGAACCTAGAAGCAGTAAACACATATGAGGGCACCCATGACGTCCACGCACTAATATTGGGCCGGGCTCAAACCGGAATCCAAGCATTTTTTTAAAGTTCAAATAACAATTTAATCGCACCGTTGCATTTTAGTATCAAACTGCGGCACAATGCGTGTTTGCGAACGAACACTCGTTCTAATTTCGAAAGTACATTACAGATACATTAAGGAATATCATGATTAACATTTACGTAGGCAATTTACCGTACAGCGCGAGGAACGAAGACCTAAAAGAACTTTTTGAAGAGTTTGGAGAAGTCAATTCAGCAGAAATAATATTCGATAGGCGCACAAAAAGATCACGAGGCTACGGCTTTGTAGAGATGGTCCTAGAAGAGGACGGGAAAGAAGCCATCGATGAGCTCAATGGATCGGACTACGAGGGTCGGCAACTGAGAGTAGATCAGTCTCAACCTGGGTCGAAAGATCGAAATAAATCAAAAAGAAGCGGAAACCGAGGTGGGAAAACCCAGAAAAATTCCGGTGGAATAGTTGGTTTCTTTAAAAAATTATTTAACTAATTAAGGCCTATAAAAAATTGAGTGAACTCTCTGACTCAGCGAGAGAAAGATCATTGCAAAGTTATATCGCAATGAAGAAAAGTAAAGAAGAGCATCTTGAGGTTCTTATTGCTCTGGACAAAAAGCGAAAGTCTGGGCAAAAAATTAGTCTTGCTGAAGAAGCGCGCCTAGCGACATTACTAGAACAGCATTCTAAAAATGTTCAGTCTTTCTCAGAAAAAATGGCTCATCTTAAGGGTCTCCACCCTGGGCAAGAAAAAGTTTTATTAAAAGAGATAGAACGCTCGAGTCACTAAAACGGGCAACTAATTATCGCTGTTAGGGGGTTCGTATACACGAGAAGCCTCAAGAAAATGGTCCGGCTTCTCTCCTGCCCAAATTTCGCCCCAGTGACGCCCACCCCCGTCCACGACTAACGTTTCGCCGTTAATAAATTGGCCTCCCGGGCCACCTATGAAAATAATTGCTTCGGCTATCTCCCAAGGACTACCAGCTCGCATCATGGGGTTAGTTTTCGGGTATCGGGCACGGACTTGCTCAGGATAAACTTTCCAACCCTCCGTTTTGATAGTGCCAGGTGCTACACAGTTAACGCGAATACCGTACGGCGCCCACTCTACTGACGCCTTCTCAGAAAAGGCAACTGTTCCAGCACGCGCAGCGACGGTGTGCGCGATTCCATGCAAGCCCTGACCTACGACTACAACGTTAACTACACTTCCTTGAGTACCTTTTTTCTGCCATGTCTTAGCGGCGTAGTCCATGACGTTCCAAGTTCCGTTGAGATTCGTATCAATTACAGATCGCCACCCTTTGCCGGAAAAATTGATAGCTGGTTGTGGGAACTGCCCTCCAGCATTGTTCACTAAGATATCAAGCTTTCCGATAGAATCGTGAACACTATCAATGACGTTCGCAACTGAATCGGGGTCTCTTATATCCATTACTTTAAAAGCCATGGAATTGCTGCGTGTTAAGCGCCTCGCCTCGGCAACCGTTCGAGCAAGCTTGTCCTCTGACCTACCGGCTATCACTACCGATGCACCAAGCCGCATCGCTAGCCAAGCAGTTGCACGCCCTATGCCACTGCCTCCTCCGGTAACAAGCACCACCTTATCTTTCAATAGATCAGCAGCATAAATCGTACTATGAACGCTTAGATCTTCATCTGTCTCCGGATAACCTATCAAATCGGTCATTTATTTTAGTAATTCTCTACTGATGATCATTTTCCTAACCTCAGTTGTTCCAGCGCCAATTTCGAGTAGTTTATTGCCTCTGTACAACCGATTAATTTCGGACTCCCAGATATACCCGGCGCCACCATGCACTTGCACTGCTTCATCCAGAACACGATTCAACGTGTTTGCCGCGTACATGATCGACGCTGCAGTATTTGCATGAACCATGCCGCGACCACCTTCCCCAACTTCTAGTTCATTGACTTCCGCTAGTACCTTGAAGTTTAGCGCTTTGATTGCCTCCACCCACACGTACATATCCGCAATCTTGGACTGTATCATTTGAAAACTTGCAATAGGCTTGCCAAATTGTTCTCGCGTTTTAGCGAATTCTATAGTTAACTCGAGCGCGCGCTCAGCCATCCCAAGGCAGATTGGTGCTATGGTTGCCCGTTCCAAGTCCAACCCGCTCATAGTGATAACAACACCCTCATTTTCTCCGCCCACCATATTTTCGACGGGAACCTCGCAATCATCAAATATCAATTCACCCGTCTGGCTACCGCGGAAACCCATCTTCACCAATTTTTGTGCAACACTGAAGCCAGGGAAATCTTTTTCTATTATAAAAGCAGAAATACCATGAGCCCCTTTTTCCGGTGCAGTCTTAGCGTAAACAAGCAATACATCTGCTACAGGGCCGTTAGTGATGTAAAGCTTGCGACCATTCAGTACATAGACATCACCCTCAAGCTTAGCGGTAGTTGCCATGGAACCCAAGGCATCCGATCCTGCTCCAGGCTCAGTAAGACCTAATGCGCCTATTTTTTTACCAGAGCAAAGTCCGGGAAGATATTTATTCCGGAGAAACTCATTAGCATTCCGGTAAATATTATTGAGACACAGATTTTCATGTGCTATCCAGCTCAGAGATAGCGCATAGTTCCATCTTGCAAATGCTTGAGCGACTATACCACTTGTAAAGAGATCGAGTCCCTGCCCGCCATACTCCTCAGGCACAGTGAGACCGAAATAGCCTGCTTCTCCTATTTCTTCAAATACATTCTCAGGCCACCATTCCTCATCGTCCATTTTAGCAGCCAAAGGATATAGCTCGTTACGTGCAAAGCGATCTGCTTCATCGAGCATGAGTTGTTGATCAGAGCTAAGAGTAAACGCTTTATCTCTACCCTCTGAAAGTACTGCCTCACTTGCCGCGACTCGAACCATTTCAAAACTCCTATCAATAAAAAAAATAAATGACGCTAGAACAAGCCCAGCAAATTAGCAGCGTACACGTTACCACAATCGCAGTACATCCATAACTAGTTTAAACCACAATAATGCTGGATGATTCAAAACAAATTTGTAGATTTGAGAGTGGGACATCCTCTTTTACTTCAAATAAATTTAGTGCATCATTATAAGCTTACGATGTAGCTTTAAGTCATGTTAATGATAAGCTTTTAACGCACCATAGGAGCAATGACCTTGCAAAACTAAGGTGTTTCCAGACACAAGGAATTTTTGATGAATATTGAATTTACAGCAGAGCAATTAGCGATCAAGGACGCAATCGAGCGAATCTGTGCCGACTTTAGTGCAGATTATTGGCTTGAAACAGATCAAAGTGGGGTGTTTCCACAAGAGTTTGTAAATGCTATCTGTGAAGGCGGTTGGTTTGGGATTGCGATGCCGGAAGAATTCGGTGGAAGCGGAATGGGGATCACTGAAGCGTCGATACTCTGTCAAGCAATAGCGCAGTCTGGCGCAGGATATACTGGTGCCTCTTCTGTCCATCTCAATCTATTTGGCTTGAACCCTATTGTCGTTTTCGGTTCCGAAGAACAGAAACAAAGATGGCTGCCTCCTATGATTGAAGGTAAGGATGTCTCCTGTTTTGGCGTAACAGAACCCAATGCCGGTCTTGACACAACAAGTCTACAAGTAAAAGCAGAAAAAAAAGGCGATGCCTATATTATCTCAGGACAAAAACACTGGACCTCTATGGCCCAACGCGCGAATAAAGTTCTTCTCTTAGCTCGAACTACCTCGAAAGATGAGGTGACAAGAAAAACAGATGGTCTCTCGTTGTTCTACACAGACCTCAATCGTGATCATGCCGAAATTAGAGAAATAGAGAAGATGGGACGCAAGGCCGTAGATTCCAATGCGGTATTCTATGACAATATGCCAGTACCCGTAGAAGACCTCATTGGAGAGGAAGGGAAAGGATTTCACTACATACTCCATGGACTAAACCCTGAGCGGATATTAATTGCGGCTGAAGCAGTAGGTTTAGGCAGGGTAGCACTTGATCGAGCGGTTGACTACGCGAAAGATCGAGAAGTTTTCAACAGGCCGATTGGTATGAATCAGGGAATACAGCACCCTTTAGCAAAGAATTGGATGGAACTCGAAGCCGCAAACTTGATGGTATTTAATGCCGCGACGAAATATGACGCTGGGGAAGAGTGTGGAGCTGAAGCCAATGCCGCTAAATATTTGGCTGCCGAAGCAGGTTATCGAGCATGTGAACAAGCAGTCATGACGCACGGAGGCATGGGTTATGCTAAAGAGTATCATGTTGAACGGTATATGAGAGAGATAATGATTCCTCGTATTGCTCCCGTAAGCCGCGAGATGATCTTTAATTTCATCGGCGAAAAAGTGCTAGGCTTACCTCGCTCATTTTAAGTTTTTTAACATTTAGTATAAGGGGCATCGTATGCGATTTGGTGTAATGGAGGATTTTCGGAATCCGATAGAATGGAGGAGACCTTTCCCTAAATTTTACCGAGACATTTTAAGCCAGATAGAAAAATGTGAACAACTAGGGTTCGATAACATTTGGCTGACCGAACACCATTTTACAGACGATGGATATAACCCATCTTTGATGACAACAGCGGCCGCTGTGGCAATGAAAACAACTACTATTAGGATAGGAACTTTTATCGTAATACTGCCTTACCAGCATCCTGTCCTAATGGCTGAAGAAGTAGCTAATGTTGATATATTGTCGGATGGGCGATTTGAGTTCGGCGTAGGGCAAGGATATTCCCATTGGGAGTTCGATGCTCTCTGCATGAATCGGAGTGAACGCGGCACCAGAACCAGAGAAGGAATTCGATTAATCGAGCGTCTGTTTAACGAGGAGTTTGTTACCTTTGATGGTAAGTATACCCAAGTCAAAAATGCTCGATTGTCGCCTAAGCCCGTACAAAAACCGCATCCGCCTATCTGGGTAGGCGCCCGCGGACCGAAAGCCACAAAAAAAGTAGCCGAAATGGGGCATCACTTAATGGCGACGCTAGGCCCTGATCCAGCGCCACTATATGTTGAGACTCTCAAAGAAAATGGTAAAGATCCTAGTCACTTCAAAGTGGCGCAACTCCGAATGGTTTATTGTGCGGAAACGGAAGACCAAGCGTGGGAAGAATGCCAGGATCATTTGTTCCACATGTTGGATTTTTATCGCGATATTATCGAGGAAGCTGGCGACGCTGAAGGAGATACAGAAATGGGGAACGCCCTTACAAAACCGGAAGATATGCGAAATTCGGTACTAGCGGATGTGTTTATGATTGGAACACCAGACCAGGTCTCGCAAAAGATGGAAAAATTTGTTTCAGAATATCAATGCACTGACTTTATCTTAAACTCGCAATTCCCTGGGTTAGACCCCGAGAAGGGAACAAGAGCTCTTGAGTTGTTTGCGACGGAAGTGATGCCTCGATTTCAAAAGAGATAACAATTAAAATCGAGGCCTCGGAGCTAACTACTAACCAGCAGCTTCCATGCCGTCGATTATGGCGTTGTACAAGCCTTCTAGAGCACCCTGTACTTCATCTTCGGGGGCGCCACCAGTGGCGTGCCAATTGCTGCCCCACTGAACATTAGTGCCACCGTCGCTAGTATCAGACAATGTGACCACCGCGACATAATTTTCCACAGGAAGAGCGTCATTGGCCGTAATGGAGTAAGCAAAAGTCGTATCGTCATGAGCAGCCTCCATTCTTTCTACAACTGTGCCACTTCCGTCGGCCAGGGCGATCGTCCTAACTGCGCCAATTCCTTCGCCTACGCACTCGCACGAACCTATAGCTTCCGGAAGGATTTTTTTGATACCTCCAAAATCGTAAAGCTGCGCAAATACCTTACTACGCGGTACCGAAATATTTCTCTCTACTAATGCATCATAAGCCATGATGAGGACCTCCAACTTCGTTATCGTTTATTTAATCAGAAACCACCCGCACTGGATGGTCTCATGTCTAGTCCTAAGATATTAGCCGTAAGTGTCACTTGAGTCGATAGTCAGTTGCGCGAAAAAGTAGACCACCAAGTCGACAGAAAAAATAATAAACAAAAGTGAAGTACTACGAGATTCCGTAGTATTCGACCAATGACTAAAAATAGAGGTAAACTAACTTCAAGCTTGCTACGTAGGAAAACCGTATGCCAATTGAAAACTTAGATCACTATTTCATCTATTCTTCGGACATAGAAAAGTCGCGGGAATTCTATTCGCAAATACTAGGCCTACAGGATGGTCCTCGACCAAGTTTCGACTTCGAAGGCCACTGGTTCTATCTCAATGAAAAACCAGTCGTCCATATTGGAACAACAGGATTTCCGGGAGGAATACCTACCTCAAGCACAGGTAAGACAGTAGACAATCTACCTAAAGTAGGAACCGGACGTATCGATCACATAGCTTTTAAGGCAACAAATATCGCGGAGTTTTTAGAACGATTGGAAAAAAGATCTTTGCCGTATCACAAGCAGTCAATCCCTGAATTCAATTTAACTCAGCTTTTTGTAAAGGATCCAGATGGGGCTACGATAGAACTAAATTTTTTTGCAGCCGACTTCTGAAGCTATTAGTATGGAGTTAAATTACTTGAATATCCCTCATGTGGACTCAGTGAATTTTCATTCACTAATCATAGGGTGAGAAATTAGAAAGCAAAGGATATTACAATGCACGTTGGGATGACCACTATATTTCAAAATACGAACCAAATTGAGGATAATATCGTTTATCGCAATGAGCTCCGTCTTGCAGAGATGGCCGAACCACTTGGATTTGAATCCATATGGGGTGTCGAGCACCATTTCACCGACTACACAATGTGTCCCGACCCTCTGCAATTTCTTACCTATATGGCAGGGAAAACTCAAAAGATCAAGCTCGGCACGATGGTAGTTGTCCTACCTTGGCACGATCCGATGAGAGTCGCAGAGCAAATTTCGATGTTAGATAATATTTCTAATGGTAGGACTATATTAGGGCTTGGTCGCGGCGCTGGCAGAGTAGAATTTGACGCTTTCCGCCAAGATATGGCGGACTCCCGCCCTCGATTTGTTGAAAGTGCAGAATGTGTTTTACAAGGACTGGAAAAAGGCTACTGTGAATACTCAGGTGAATTTGTACAACAACCCAAAGCACTCATTAGGCCAGCTCCATTTAAGAGCTTCCGAGGCAGAACCTATGCCGCCGCAGTATCTCCCGAGTCTATAGATATTATGGCGAAATTAGGGATAGGCTTGCTTGTTATCCCTCAAAAACCATGGGCCCAAGTAGAAAAAGAAATTGCTGAATATAACGAAACATATGAGCGATTAAATGGTGAGAAGCCGCCTGCGCCAGTAATGGCCGGCTGGACCATGTGCAACTCGGACAAAGACGCCGCTTATGAAATGGCACGTAGATATATTGGCGGTTATTGGCAAACAGTTCTCGACCATTATAATTTCGATACTGGACATCTAAAAGGGCAAAAGGGCTACGAGTACTATGGCAAGTTTGCGGAAAATATGGATAAGTCTGGGGTTGATTCTGCCATAGAGTTTTTCATGGAGTTGCAGACTTGGGGAACACCCGATGATTGTTACGAAAGAATAGTCGCTAATGCAGAACGCATAGGCGCCGAAGCGTACCTAGGTATTTTTAGCTATGCAGGTATGCCTTGGGCAGAAGCGGAACGCAATATGATGTCTTTTTCAGAAAACGTGATGCCTCGCCTTCAGGCTAAGAATAAAACTGGCAATATCTCGTGGGCAGCCTAAATTAAAAGCGCTAAAGAAAAAATTCTAACTGGAGTAATATTAACTGTACTTTCTTTTAATCTAGCAAGTGATGACTTTATTTTAGATTTAGAAGAACTGAATGAAATAAGTCCAAGACCTGGGATATTAATAAATTCACAAAACTACGAAAATTTCCGTCATTTGATTGACTCTGATTTTGGTAAATTTGTTGCAGGTGATTTCTACTCGATAACCGTGGGTGCTCCAAGCAGCTTCGGGCCACATCAATTATTCACTAACGCGACCCGGACATTTGGCGGGGAAGCAACCATTTCCGAAAATGACGGCACTTTAGAAAACTTCTCACAAGGTCTGCCTTTTCCAGAAAGACCGTCTCTGGAGGATCCCCTCGCGGGTAACAAACTCGCTTGGAACATGCGCTACGCGTATCAGGGCGATAATGGCGATATACCGGAAATGCACTGGAGGTTGATTGACTGGCGCTCAGAGAAAGTTGAGTTTGAAATGCGATTTAAGGCGAAATTAATGCGTTTCATGTACCGCCACATTCGAGATCCCAAACCATTCCTAATGAATAATGTAGAGGACGCCTATGGTGCTTTTCGGCTAGAAGCTATAGACGCCGGAAGTTATGATGGAACACAAGCATTAGTATTCGCCAATAGAGATGAATCAAAACCTTTAAATGGCTGGGTTTATATCCCTCAATTGGGCAGAACACAAACGCTTGCTTCGTTTTCGAGCGAAGAGTCGATGTTTGGTAGCGATGTCACCGCTAAGGACTTCCTCTCCTACACCGGGAAACTAACGGATTTATCTTGGGATTATAAAGGCCGCACATTTATGTTGTTGCCGATGTATAACCATGCTGAAGCTCCGACATCAAAACTCAAATCTAAAAAATACGACTATTGGCACACCGACTTCACGGGAAGAGCAAGTTGCTTTCCCAAAGTAAGTTGGCAACTTCGAGAAACATTAATTCTACAAGGCAACACCAAAGATCCTGAGGTAGCAGTCACAAAACGGATTCTCTTTTTAGATAAACAAACACATTTGCCTCTGATGTGGAAACTATATAATAAAAATAATGTGCTTTGGAAGTTCGCAATTAACGCGTATTCGCATCCGGATCACCATATCGATAGCAATAATGGAACTGGCGCGCCAATTCTTACTGCGTTCTCCTCAATAGATATACAAACCAACCGTTGCACTACCATACAAACTCTCGTTCGCGTAAATGTTGACGAGGTCGATATGGACGATTTCGATGTTGGGGACATGCGCAGCGCAACTGGCCGAGACTACCGGCGACGTTAAGCTCTTTTCATGCCAATTGTGAATTCTCCTAAACAGAAGTAGTCCCAAACATAAATTCTAGCTAGTTTTAAAACCATCGAAATACCACTATATTTAAGTATCTTATGTAGAATGAGCAATTAAGGGGGGACAAAAATGGATTTTAGCTTAACGGTCCAAACGCGTATAAAAGATTGGCATTTTATAAAGTACTTAGAAGATCTAGGTTACGATGCCGCCTGGATACCTGACACCCAGATGATGTGGTCTGACTGCTATGCCACAATGGCACTAGCCGCGCAGAATACATCAAAGATCAGACTTGGAACTGGAGTGGCTATAGCTGGTACACGAATCGCTCCGACGACCGCGGCGGCAATCTCTTCAATCCACGCATTAGCCCCAGGTAGAGTCTTCCTTGGTATAGGTACCGGGCACACAGCGATGCGAGTAATGGGCCAAGATCCAATACCCATTAACGAATTTAGGGAATATCTGAGAGTGGTGCGCGCCATGCTACATGGCGAGGAGACAGAGTATACCTATAACGGCAAAACCACCTCTATAGTTTGGCAAGAGCACGGGGATGGTTTTAGGAATATTGAAACACCTATTCCCATATATGTGGCTGCGAATGGTCCGAGAGCCCTCCGTACGGCTGGGATGTATGGAGATGGACTTTGCTCAATCTTTAATGAGCAGATCCCAGTTTTGGACTTCAATCTAAACCATGTGGCAGAAGGGGCAAAAATCGCCAAAAGGAGTACCAAGGGCTTTCATACGACCACCTTAACAAATGCAGTTATCTTAAAGGCTGGGGAACGTCTTCAAGACGATGCGGTGATCGAACGAGCTGGCTCATGGGCGGTAACTGCCCTACATTTTGTCTACGAAATATGGCGGTACACTAAAGACGATAACGTGGTTCCAGAATATATGAAAAGTATCTGGGAAGAATACAGCGATCACGTTGCTAATTTTCCTGTGCCAGAGGAAAAATCTCATCAGCTAATTCACGAAGGTCATTGCAGCTTTTACACCCCTGGCGAAAAAAAATTCGTGACTCCCGAAATGATAGAAGGGACTTCTCTTGTAGGCAGCCCCGCGGAGATAGCTGAGAAAATAAATCTTGCTGGAAAGCACGGATTGACAGAAGTCAGTCTTCTACCGCCACTAGCCAACTTGAGAGAAGCAGCGAAGGATTTCGCGGAGCAGGTCATACCTCTCTGCTGAAAACATATTTGATGATTAGGATGATCTAAACTAGATCACTCTAATATGACGTATTCAGTTGCAATGACGAAGTCCAAAGGAACTGTAACAAAATTATCCTCATCGGCACGCGTATCATCGTACTCTGATGTTTTAGCCGAAGCCCGCATCGCATCCGTATTGGCGAACCATGTCAGCGCAAGCCCATCAATCAGAGGTTCCCTACCGCTTTGATAAGATGATAACCGAGCATGGTTTTGAACGTATCGATCAACCTGAGGTATCGCGGCTCCTAATGGTCCATGGGTCTCTCGCCAATGTGTCTGGAAAGCTTCCACCTGCATGCCTGATTTCCTGCGAACGATCTCAATGTTCTTGACCCCTGCACCGGATATCTCTCCATCTTTGATCACGTGCTCTTCGACCAATAATTGGATCTGAGATCCCATATCGATAAATTTTTTTTCATCTTCGGCCACCACACCTAGCAACGGCGAAGCCTGAAGAGCGCTAAGCGCATCAGTATCATCGAACCACAACTCAGAAATTCCGTCGACGGCAGGCTCCCGATTTTTATATCCTGACAATCGTGTATGAGACTGTACGTACCTTTTCAGACTAGGCAACTGAGCTACAAGCGTAGAATGCTGACTGCGCCAATAGTCTTGAAACGCATCTACTGACATACCAGATCGTCGTTTCATCAAAGACACCACCTTGATCATGATACTTCCCCTATCTCAGTTGTGAACTCAACCGATAAGATACCGTTAATCAGCCGTATTACTCAAGTCAGCGATGCAATTATGCACCGTCAAAAAGCCCCGTCACCAAAATTATCTAACCTCGAAGCCTTTATAGCCTGACGCTGCTACTTCAAGACATTTCTGTCGGTAATTCCCAACTCCGCCTATGTAAGAAAGCAAACGTCTTGGTTTACCCTCGACATTACCGCCCATATACCAAGAATTTGTTTTAGCTACCAAGGTCGCATTAGTCATTTCATCATGGTGCGCGACCCACTCATCTTGAGCCGTGCGACTGGGCTCTATGACATTCTTTCCTTCGTTACCGACATAGGATATACAGTCATTTATCCATTCCGCTTGCTGTTGTAGGCAAGTCGTCATATTGCAGAGGGCTGCAGAAGGGGCCAATGGAGCGCCTGTAGTAAATAGATTGGGATAGCCATGAACCTGCAGACCCATAGTTGTTCTGATGTCTTTCTGCCACTCTTCTTTTAAGGACTGTCCATCACGACCTCTTATATCAATACGAGTTAGTGCCCCGGTACCGGCGTCAAAACCGGTAGCTAAGATGATGACGTCTAGTTCGTAGTCGGTCCCATCCTCCAATCTAATACCGTTCTCAGTCACACTAGTGATAGGGTTTTCTTTCACACCTACGGCACTCACGTGCGGAAGGTGAAACGTTTCCAAGTATCCACTTTCGAGTGGTACCCGGTGCAGTCCAAAACCATAATGTTCTGGAATCAAAAGATCACAGAGTTCGGGATCTCTTAAACGTTCTCTCATTTTCCCTCGAACAAATTCGGAAACCTCATCATTGATTTTCTGATCAAAAAATAGTTCTTTGAAAGAAGCCAGCCATAACTCCAAAGAACCATTCTCGTAGATCCGCTCTAACACAGCTAATCGCTCTTCAGGGGTGTTATCAGACCAATCTCCATCTCTCCATTCCCACTCAAAACCACTGAATGTATTCGGCAGATTATTTTGGAACTCTTCGTACCGAGATTTATACCATTCTTGTTCTTTCGGTCCGTACGAAGGATTATTCATCGCATTCGTATACTGCGGTGTCCTAATAAATACATTAAGGCTTTTGCACGATGGAGCAATAGTCTGTATTACTTGTATGCCTGTCGCACCATTCCCCACTACTCCAACGCGCTTGTCGCTAAAATCAATATCTTCTTTAGGCCAACGCGCTGTATGGAACACCTTACCTTTAAAATTCTTTATTCCAGGGAAAGGTTCCTCCAAAGGAGCCGACAACATGCCAGTACAACTCACCACAAATTGGGTATCAATCTTTTCTCCATTTGTAGTGGTTAGTTCCCAGCGATTAGAAGCTGCATCCCAGTGAGATGCGGCAATAGTTGTATTAAAATAAATATCCTTTCTAAGCTCTAGTCTATCGGCGACATAGTTCATCCAGCGTTCGATCTCAGGTTGCCCAGGAAATCTTTCAGACCAACTCCAATCTTTATATAGTTTCTCGTCAAAGAGATATTGATAAATGTATGCCTCCGAATCAAACTTAGCACCTGGGTACCGATTCCAATACCAGGTTCCACCGACACCAGAAGCAGTATCAAACAGCTTCACATTAAGACCTTGCTCTCTCAGCAAATGAAGCTGATAAAGGCCAGCAACTCCCGCCCCTATTACTACAGCATCCAAAGATGATAGCTCGCTTAACTCTTCATTTTGATGAACATTAGTCTTATCCATAATACACTTCCTTACTTAATCAAAACCGCATGCATCCTATGCGGGCACTCAAATTAATACGTACTAATCATAATATCTCTCCAAGTAGCGATAAGCCACTATTTATTAACTAGCCTAGCCCGACTACTGATTAGGACTACATAGATCAGATTGCCAAACCATATCGGTATCCAAATTATCATTAAATATAGGTAATAAGCCTTTCGTGACAGCTTAAATCCGCTACAATTGAAGCAGCCGCTTCTTAACATTAGGTAACTAAATGTCACCACTCCCCGTTAAATCTAAGATCTTACTAGCTCAGCTTCTATGTGCCATCATCATCAGTTATATAAGCCCAGTAACCGCGAAAGCCGAATTAGTAGGACGCTGGATTTTAGACGAGAACCAAAGCGAAACGGCGACGGATATGCTCAAGAAAAAGTTCCGTCGCCTAAAACCTGGGCAAACCCGTCCTTACGGAATGCGGGATCCGACTGGGACCACGGCAGAGGGGGCATTGGAGAACTATTGGCGCACCCTTAACGAGGGGCGAGAGCGACGAGCCTCTAAAAACTTGCGCCGAGTCGGTAGCGCGTACCCTCTTATTACGTTTACTAATTTGCTTATAGAGGCTCAACCAACCTCACAACATCTTACTTTTACTTATGAAGACTCTTTAACACGGCAGGTCATTCCCAACCAAAATGGGCGGATCTATACCGCAAAAGGCGACGAATTGGTCGCAGATTCTATAGGGCACACATTATCATACTGGATAGACTCTGCTCTGTTTCTAGAGACAGACAGCCCGACTGGCGGAAAATATATCGAGGAGCTGAAAATATCTAAAACGAACAAAACTATCCTTCACTATCGAGTCAAATTAAATTTACCGTCTTTAAAAGAGCCGGTAGAGATTAGGCGGGCTTTTCGCAGATCTAATTAGGTGACTTGTTCTTCGAATTCGGCAACCAGAGATTCTCTAAATTTAGGGTGCGCTACCGAAACTAACTGTTCGGCCCTTTCCCACAGGCTCTTTCCTCGTAGCGATGCTATACCATACTCAGTCACAACATAATCCACGCAATACCTTGGAGTTGTTACAGAACTTCCATGAGCCAGGTGCGCGACTATTTTCGATCTTTTATCTCCCCCGGTTGTCGATGGCATAGCTAATATTGAAGCGCCACCTTCGCAAAGTAGCGCCGCCTGAATATAATCCAAACTGCCACCTACCCCACTTATTTGGACCTGACCAAGAGTTTCCCCATTACTTTGCCCCTGAAGATCGATTTCTACCGCTGAGTTAATAGAAATAAAACGCTTCAATGCGCACAACTCAAAAAAATTATGCGTTTTAGATAACGGCGCCATAAAAACACGTTTGTTCAAATGACAATAATCGTAAAGAGTTTGATCTCCAGCCAACTCCCCGTTTACCACTGTGGCGGTACCTTCCGCATTTTCGAGAAAATGAATTAAACTTTGAGACAACATTCCGGAAAATAAATTGGCACCTGACACTTCGGCGAGTCCTGCCAAGATCCTATCTGGGATCGCTCCAACCCCGAATTGGACTGTTGCATTTTCAGGAATCAAACTTAATACAAAGTCAACAATTTTAGCATCATTTGCAGAAGGCGAACCCGTATCGTAAATGACTAGCGGACTATCTGATTCAATCACGTAATCAATATTTTCAAGTGGCACACGTGAATCTCCGCAGGTAACCGGCATATTAGTACTCATCTCCGCGATTACTGTCTTTGCTTGTTTCACAAAATTTTGGTTTGGTCCGACAGAAATACCCAGACTGACTGTACCATCGTTTTGCGGAATGGACGTTTGTATCACCGCCACCTCGGGCTGAATCGCGCCCTGGTCACTAACTAGCGTATCAAGATCACTCAGCCTCGCCGGAATAAAAGAAACTTTAGCTTTATCATTTTCTTGAAAAAGTTTTCTCAACTGGGGAGACGCTTGCCAAGTCTTATAATGAAAATTAGTCCCTAACCCTCGCTTGAGAAAGGCATAGTCTCCTAGTGATAGCCCCGAACAAACGGTTAGATCACTAAAATGCTCAATATTTTTCGTGAAAGCGTCATAAAAACGCGCCGGATTCGCGCAGGAACCAGGAAATATAACATGCGCACCGTCTTCTATCTTGGAAACCGCTACTTCAGGACTCACTATTTTAGCCATCGCCATACCAACCTAATTTGCACAGAAAAACATTATAACAAAGCATAACCAAACCAAATGCTAAATGCTCCTAGAATCTCCGCCGCCGAGATGATATAAGACCAATCCTAAATCGAATTTTTGTGCTCTTGGCTTCTGTTGGTTCAAGAGAATATGCTTTAACAACTTTGGGAAGGACTAAATGATTTTTGGTATTGAACCGCTTATATTTTGGGGTTGGCTATTTCTATCTTTTTACATAGGAATGATGCTGATGTTTGGAATAATAGGGATGCGAAAAGTAAAAGATAGTGATGACTTCGCGACCGCTCGCGGGGGATACGGACCTATTTTTCTGGCATTTGCGATGACCGCGACGGCGGCAAGTGGTGCTACTTTTCTTGGACTTCCAGGCTTGGCTTATACTAGTGGTTTTTCAGTACTCTGGTACGCCATAGTCTATCCACTCGGTGTTTATACGGGTGTACTAATATGCCTCCACGCCGTCAGGAAAGCTGGTGCGTCCTTCGGCAGTCGTTCAATGCCCGAATTCCTAGGCGACCGATTTAATTCAGATGCATTAAGACTAATTGCGGCCCTATTTTCCATGCTGCTAATGGTTTACTTAGCTGGGCAATTATTGGCGGGAGCAGTGATGTTCACCCAAATGCTTGGCCTGGAAACATTCCAAGCACTTGTGCTAACAGCCATAGTACTCATGTTTTATATAGTTCTAGGCGGGGCGCATGCAGATATTTTAACCGATGGAATTCAAGGAGCGCTTATGCTTCTGCTCGCATGCTTGGTTCTTTGGATGTTTTCCGTCGGCTATAAGATTGATGGCGGCTTTGACGGGATGGTCGGAGAATTGAATCGTATCGATCCTACTGGGGGACTGACTTCCTCAATCTCTCCCAGTCACCCGCTTTTTAACTCAAAATGGGATCTGTTCGCTATCTTTTTCGCCCACCTACCTCTTGGACTCCTCCCACATATTGGAAATAAATTATGGGCTTTAAAAAGTGATGCCGATCAAAAAAAATTCATAACAATATCATTTGCTTTCGGTATTTTACTGCCCGCGATTACCTGCGGCGGTATCTTGGCTCGAGCATTGTTAGGCGACGCACTCCTGATGGAAGGAGCCAACCCAAATCATGCAATACCTGAACTTTTTATTGCCACTCTCCCAGCCTGGGCGGCTGCATTAATTTGTGCTGGTGTGCTGGCGGCGGTAATGTCGACTGCAGATGGTTTAGTCGTATCAACCGCACAAATATTCGCAAACGATATATTCCGAAGGACAATTGCTCCTAAACTCATGAAAGATGTTAGTGATAATCGTATCGATAAATACAGTCTTCTTATAGGGAGAATAGCTACAGTCTTCGTTTTAATCGTCGCTATCTGGATAGCCTGGTCGACGCGAGATATGAATGTTGCCCTGCTTGTATGGATAGGCGTTGGTGGAATGATGGCAGCAACAGCCGCACCTATGTTTTTAGGGGTTTTGTGGCAAGGTTCTTCGCGCGTAGGAGCTCTAACTGGATTCTTAGTGGGTGGGGTTGCTTTTTCTGTGCTGCATGGTGTTGGCTTCGGTCCCATGTGGTTAGGTACGGGAGATACTATGCAAGCAATAGCACAATGGCTAGGAGCGCAAAAAATCAACCCTTTTGCGTGTGCTACCATTGGTGGCGGCTGCTCGATAATTTCGATGGTTATAGTTTCGTTTTATACTGAAAAGCCTGATCAAGCTCACTTAGATCGCATCTTCGGAGGAAAGTAATTATGGCCAACGTTCTTGATAAGAAATCTATATTAATTACAGGCGGCAGCACTGGGATAGGTAAAGCGACTGTTTTAAGATGTGCCGAAGAAGGTGCGCTAGTGACGCTGGCCGATATCAATACGGAAGAGGCAGAGCGAGTAGTAGCCCAGGTAAGCGATGCGGGTGGCTCAGCTGTATTCTGTCGAGCAGATGTTACGCAGTCTGGGGATGTAAAACAGATGATTGAAATGGCTACGTCCACTTATGGTAGGTTGGACGGTGCGTTTAATAATGCGGGTATCGAGGGAGCATTCACTAGTATCACTAAGATGACTGAAGTTGAGTATGATCGAACTGTGAACGTAGACATGAAAGGTGTCTGGCTTTGCCTCAAGTATCAAGTCGAGGCCTTTCTCAAGCAAGGGAGTCCGGGCTCAATCGTGAGTACGGCATCAGTCGCCGGTTTAGTTGGGACTAGGGGCGGAAGTGCCTACTGCGGAGCCAAGCATGGCGTCGTAGGCATGACAAAATCGGTAGCTCTTGAATGTGCTCGGAAGGCTATTCGCGTAAATGCTGTTTGCCCGGGAGTAATTCAAACACCAATGGTTGATAGAATGACTACTGAAGCCGGCATTTCAGCTCAGGCACTTGTCGATCAAGAGCCAATGGAGCGGTTGGGACTACCACAAGAAATAGCGGAAGCGGTGGTGTGGCTCTTATCAGATCAATCCTCTTTCGTTACCGGTGTTGCAATGCCAGTCGATGGCGGATATATCGCGGTCTAGCTAAAGACTGGTTAATACTGAGTCCAACCCAATTGTTAGTTGGACTGCGCTAAAAACAACTGTCAGTAGGCCCCAAAATTTCAGCCAATTTTGCTTGCCAAGAATTCCTAACAGTATTAGGCAAACGCCTGCCACTAGCGCTGTCCAGACTCCGAAGGTTGTCCAGTCTAGAGTGTTGCCGAGCAAACCGTCTGAATGATCGCGATATCGCATAGCTCTTTAT
>Ga0315330_10000862_pt1 | contig 19859 bp, 24 predicted proteins | sample M140m34915metaG_FD_203453 | JGI IMG/M metagenome (GOLD analysis project Ga0315330, IMG submission 203453) | Ammonia-oxidizing marine archaeal communities from Monterey Bay, California, United States - M1 40m 34915 | ecosystem: Environmental > Aquatic > Marine > Intertidal zone | place: USA...
CCCCCTCCTAAAGGCAAATTCTCACGTGTTACTCACCCGTCCGCCACTTGAGTTAAAAACTCTCGTACGACTTGCATGTGTTAGGCATACCGCCAGCGTTCATCCTGAGCCAGGATCAAACTCTCTTAAAATTTCCTTAAATTTATTGTTTTAAGATCAGAAACTGAACTTAAAGTTTTTAGTTATAGTTGTAGATATAATTATGAGCAATACCTTCTAAAAAGAAGAAAGGGAAATAAAACTACAAAATAATTTGAAAAAATAATTATTAAAGTTTTACTTTTGCAATAGTTATAATGTATTAGATACATTTATATTGCAAATAACACTGTATTAACTAAAAGTGACATTTAAAATTAAAAAAATAAGTAGTCTTAAAAACGTTGAATTAAAAAATAATTTATTTAAAATAATAAACTTCTATTAAAAAAAAAATAGAAACAATAACTTTATTCTCACTATTTAAGTTTACGTAACATCACTAAAAACAAGAGAATTTTTTTAAGTTCTCAACCTTATTCAGTCGAGCAATTAAAAGGACTTTTATTTTTATCTTTTATGTTCGTCTACTATTATGCCGAGACAAGGTCTAAAATAGATTTTAGAAATCTTCAAAGATAACATTTTTTTAGTATTTATCTTTTCAATTAAAATAAAGTTTTTAGGTTTAATTGAAAAGATAAATAAACTAAATAATGTTCCCCATGTGGTCAACTACGGAACTGATAAACATCTCGGGTTTATCAAGTAAATAATGACTTAATTCATGTGACCAATTTTGTGAGTCATAAAATGTCGAATTAACAAAAACACTTACTTTTTCAGGATAATCTGTAAAAAGTCGAAGACCTACTGGCTCTGAATGTGAACGCTGCTGCTCATAGATTGATCTTAAAACTCGAATTGGTAATAAGTCCGAGTCCATCATTTTATAATTTTTGTGCATAAATTGCTGAATCTCTGGTCGTTCGAAATGCCAGAATTCACGCAATTTATCAGGTATCGGATTCGTCCACCAGAGTTGTGGCAAATAGCGGAACATAATGACATCTTTTGGAGTTCCATTTATTAGAATTTGACCAGTTACTCCTTCACTTGGTAAGTATGGCATTGTAAAAACTAAATGATTTAAAGCATCTGCTAGTACTCCAACCGCTCCATTGACAAGTATTGAAAGAAGTGGAAATCCAAAGAAGGTAGCTCTCTTGGTAATTCCCAGATGGAATAATAAATCATAGATCCAATCTGTAAGGGAAATTAGATAAATCCATGGCCGTGTATATGGATTAATTGTAATGAAGTAGTATAGCATCATTCGGAATTGTAAGAAGAACATGAAATAAACAATTAATGAGAATAAAGTATCTCGAATAATTTCTAATCCAGTCGTATCTGCTCCAATATCAAAAATTAATTGAATCCATTTTGAGACCCAATCCGGTAAAAAAATGACATTTCGATAATGTTCAATATAGAAATTATAGTAGCCGTCTCGTGGACTTTCGTAGTAAAACTTTTCAATTGCGGATGATTTTGGGACATTTCCAAAGATCGCTTCAAAAAGACTATTTGGATCCGGAGCTGGTGGGACTCGTGGATCATGCATTGGTAAATTATTGAATCCATTGGGATCATTTCCGATGGGCATGCCTGGACTTGTTTTGGGGTATCCAAAAAGTTTGGCAGTATTTTCAACAACCCAAGAAGTTGCTAGGACCAATTTAATGCGTAAATTGATTCCTAAAGATTCAAGACTCATAAGGACTCCTGTAAACGATTGGTTATTTGTGTAAAAACTTCGATTGTGTGGACTATTTTGTGTTCAAAATAGGATGTACTAACGACCGTAAAGAATTTCGGAGGGAAAGTCAAGTAATTTTCGTTTAAAGTCGGGATAGTAGGATTTGAACCTACGACACCCTGCTCCCAAAGCAGGTACTCTACCAAGCTGAGCTATATCCCGTAATGGGTGAAATATGGATTTCACCCGTTTATTAAGAGTTTACTGCAAAGGGAATCGAAAGTCAAATTACCTTAATTCTTATTTAATTTGGAGTCTTGCAAACTTTCTATTTCCTGCTTTAACTTCAAGATTTCTGATTGCATTTCATTTATTTGGATTTGTAAAGACAAATGTATTGGTGTTGATTGTTTAAGAGCGAAATTCATCAATAAATCTATACGATTTTGAGCAAGAACATTTTTAACCTTTTGCCAAAATAAGGGTTGAAGATTTGTCGCTAAAATTTGAATCTCCTAGGATGATTAGATTGTTACAAAAATTAAGATTAATTTATTAATAATTTGATAATCGATTAAAATTGAGTAATCGTCTCGTTCCCTGTTTTCAATGTTATTCTTGATTAATTGAAGATGTTTGTCTTTGTTGTAATGTCTTTGAACAATGGTTTCCATAATTTTTAATTAGTCTTTTTTTGTTAATATTTAGGGGGTTATAATTTGGATTAAAAAGATTTAGAATAATAGAAAAAGTATTAAAAAAACTAATTAAATTTAATATTGAAAAGTTAAAATGGTCTAAAATTTGGGTAAAAATAAAGCGAATTAATTGTTTGACAAACAAAAATATATGTTTACTTAATTTTATATTAAATTATCATGTTATTAATTACAACTAGGTTTTATTATGTATGTTATTCAAAGATTAATTGATGGGAAAATTATTAGTCAACCAATCGATGAAGCGAATGGAGAACGAAGTGTTTTAATTCTTAAGTTAGACAAAAACATTACTAACCTAAGAATTGAAGAACTTTGGATATATTGTTGGGATCAACCCAATAAATAAGGATATTATTTTTTGTTGCTAATTTTATTAATTTTTGGTTTTGTTGAAGATGAACATATGACCCAATAATTAAATTCGCTGTTTGAATTTTGTTTGTTAAAACAAATTTGATTGATCTTTTATTTAAAATCTCTTGGACTAAATTATCTGATAAACAATAGATATAAATAATTAAATTTTGTTCTTTCAAATTTTGAAAAGATATCTCTTTATTTTTGACCACAGTAATCCATGGATTACTTTTAATCAAAATTGAATGTTTCTTTGAACTAAGTTGTTGAATCAGTGAAAGTGAATTTGTCTGAAAATTCCTATATTTGATTTTTGTTTTAGATGCTGGTATTGAATAACGAACTTGGGAAGTTGTTAAGTTACCCCGTAACAAAATATCAATTGATTCTTCAACATTTTCGTGAACGGTCCATGAAGTTGATTCATTAATTTCTATGACAACTTGAAAAGCGGGATAAGCTTTACGTTCGAGAATACTTTTTTGCGTTCCTCTTCGTTTTGCTTCTTCATCACTTAGAGTGACATATTGAATACCTCCAACTAAATCTGATAAAGGTGGATTTTTTATTAGATTTTCTAAACAGTTACCATGTGTGGTTCCAATTAATTGAACACCTTTTTCCGCGATGGTACGAGCTGCTAAAGCCTCTAATTCTGTTCCAATCTCATCGATTACAATAACTTGTGGCATATGATTCTCAACAGCCTCAATCATTATTTGATGTTGTAATTCTGTTTTTGAGACTTGCATTCGGCGTGCACGCCCAATTCCAGAATGTGGCACATCACTATCACCAGCTATTTCATTTGAAGTATCAACAATGATAACTCGTTTTTCCATTTCATCCGATAGAACCCGTGCTATTTCACGGATAATTGTTGTTTTTCCAACACCAGGTTTACCTAATATTAGAATAGACTTTTCTGATTCTAACAAATCACGAATATTAGAAATCGTGCCAAAAATTGCTCGACCAATTCGACAAGTTAATCCTGTAATCAAAAATTGACGATTACGGATGCAACTAATCCTATGAAGTGTTCGTTCAATTCCAGCACGATTATCATTACTAAATTTACTAATTCGCTTGATTGTATAATCTAAGTCCTGCCACGAAATAATTTTTTGGGATAAATATTCTGGTCCCGTCGTAAAACGTGCTTCCGGACGACGACCAAGATCCATTACAATTTCGATTAGTTTGTCTTTATTCGGATGATTATTTACATGTTCTTGAATAAAAAGTGGTAAATTTTCAAGTAGTTTTGTTAAATCTCCATCTTCCGACATAAATTTATTAAATTATTTTGTGTTTTAATTTTTTATTAAAATTATAAAGTTTTCTATATCGGTAATTAAAAACATAATTAAAGTTTTTAAAGAAAGAAAGACAATATTATTTTGAAACTGAAATTAATTCATTAAACGTTGATGAATCTAAAACTGCAATTTGAGCTAACATTTTTCGATTTAACCCAATATTTGATTTCTTGAAATTATGAATTAATCGACTGTATGATAATCCTTGTACTCGCGAAGCAGCATTGATTCGTGTAATCCACAGTTTTCGGAAAACTCGTTTTTTTTGTTTTCGACCAACATATGAATATCGTAATGCTTTCATTACTTGTTGATTTGCTACTCGGAAAAGGCGCGAATGTGCTCCTCTGTATCCTTTAGCTAATTGTAAGACCTTTTTGCGACGTTTTCGAGCAACATTTCCTCGTTTGATTCTAGCCATTTTTATTTTTAATAAGGTAACATTAATTTAATTGGTTTACTATCTGGAATACTTACACAAATTGTTTGTGATAATTTTCGTTTTTGTGTTTTTGACTTCTTCATTAAAAGATGTCCTTTGTATGCATGACGACGTAAAAAGTTTCCCGCGCCTGTTTTTTTATAACGTTTTAACGCGGCTTTTCGAGTTTTTAATTTTGGCATAATATTTAATTTTTTTAGTGCAGAAACCGACTATAAGTGTATGAAGTCATTATATACTTTCAATTTTAGTTTATTTGGATATTTAAAATAAAATTGAAGAAGTAGATGAATTTCTTTTTATTTCTATCACATAATAAATGATTGTTACCATGTTATTGAATTCAGGTTGCTTTGTCAAGAATGAACCGTTTATCAAAACAATAATTCTTGTTGTTTTATTAATAATTTTCTAATTCGTTAAAAAATAAATTGACTTAAAATCAAAATTATATCTTTTGCAAAAATAATAAATAAAAATAAAAAATTTACTTAATAAAATAAAAAAATTTGTTAAATAAATTAATTATTAATTGATTAAACTTATTTCAGTAATCAATTAATAATTAAAGATGTAGTAATTTTAGTCTTCTTTTTTCGTTTCAACTTCTACTAACTCATCTAATGCAAAGTTGTTTGTATTTGTTCCACTGTAGTTTACGCTTTCAAAACGCACTACAGCTGGATAACGAATACCACTTTGATCCACTGTTGCTACTGTACCAGTTTGATTAAACCAGTATGACTCTTTACGAAGAATACGAACTGTTGCACCACGATTAACCATAAGAATTTAGTATATTTTAGTTTTACTATTAATATAGTCGATATTAATATTTTTAACAATAAAATTTTTAAGATAAAAAATTTTAATTGAATACGAATAAATTATTACATATTATTTACGATTATATAAAAAAGTATTAATGATGTATAGAAAATAGAATTGTTAGAAGACAACACAAATGCTAAAGACTTTAGAACAATAATTACTGGATTATGGATTGATTGTGGTCTTTTTAAATCAGATAATAGTATCTTATTAGAGGAAGAGTTATTCGAAGGTCAAATGAAAGAATTATCTATTCGTACTCTAATATAAACTCAAGATCAATATGGTTAAATAATTTTTAAACCTTTTTCTATTAGATTATTCCAATTAGTCTTAATATCTATGTGAATAAAATAAAAAGTATCATTTGTTGTTTTGAATTAACTAACTATGTTATATTTAGAAGTAAGAAGAAATTAAAGTAAAAGTAATTAAAATAAAGATGAACGATAATAATTTATTTTCGACGATAAGAAATATATTACTAGGTGTTCTGCTATTAGCTGGAATTAGTCTAGGAATTAAAAAATTTGATGTACTTGGATTTGAAAGTCCTGAAAACATCCGTAATACTGCACAATTAAATCAAAATGTAGTTAGCTCAAGAATGACTTATGGTCGTTTCTTAGAATACTTAGAAATGGGATGGGTTAAACAAGTTGATTTATATGAGAATAGCCGTAATGCTATTGTTCAAGCATCAAGCCCAGAATTAGGCAATCGACCACAAACAATTCGTGTTGAGATTCCGGTAGGAGCCTCACAATTAATTCAAAAATTAAAAGAATATAATATTGATTTTGATGCACATCCAACTGAACAAAAGAATCTTTTTGTTAGTATTGCAAGTAATATTCTTTTACCGATTGTTTTTATCGGCGGTTTAGTTTACTTATTCCAAAATTCTGAAAACTTTGGTGGTGCGAATGGTCAATCACCAATGAGTTTAGGTAAATCAACAGCAAGATTTGAACGTCGCCCTGACACAGGAGTAACATTTAAAGATATTGCTGGGATTGACGAAGCTAAAAATGAATTTGAAGAAATTGTATCATTTTTAAAAGAACCTGATAAATATACAATTGTTGGAGCAAAAATTCCTAAAGGTATTCTTTTAGTAGGTCCTCCAGGAACAGGTAAAACCTTATTAGCAAAAGCAATTGCCAATGAAGCTGATGTGCCATTCTTTAGTGTAGCTGGTTCAGAATTCGTAGAAATGTTTATTGGTATTGGTGCTGCTCGAGTACGAGATTTATTTAAAAAAGCATCTGAAAATGCTCCATGTATTGTATTCATTGATGAGATCGATGCGGTTGGTCGAGAACGTGGTGCCGGTGTTGGTGGTGGAAACGACGAACGTGAGCAAACATTAAACCAACTACTAACAGAAATGGATGGTTTTAAAGAAAACAAAGGTGTAATTGTTGTTGGTGCAACAAACCGAGTGGATATCTTAGACGCTGCCTTACTTCGTCCAGGTCGTTTCGATCGACAAGTAACTGTTAACTTACCAGACCGTTTAGGAAGAGTAGGAATCTTAAAAGTTCATGGACGAAACAAACCAATTGGTGAAGATGTTTCATTAGTTCAATTAGCAAACCGAACTCCAGGTTTCTCAGGAGCAGACTTAGCAAACTTACTAAATGAAGCGGCTATCTTAGCAACACGTTACAAGAAATCAACAATTAGTAAAAATGAAGTAAACGAAGCAGCTGATCGAATTATTGGTGGTATTGCAGGAACACCAATGGAAGATAGTAAAAATAAACGATTAATTGCTTATCATGAAGTTGGACATGCAATTGCTGGTTCAGTATTAAAATCACATGATGAAGTTGAAAAAGTAACAATAACACCGCGTGGAGCGGCTAAAGGGTTAACTTGGTTCACACCAGAAGAAGATCAAAGTCTTTTATCACGTTCAGCTCTACTTGCTCGTATTATTACGACATTAGGTGGTCGTGCCGCAGAACAAGTCGTATTTGGTGATCCAGAAATTACAACAGGTGCAAGTAGTGATTTACAACAGGTAACAAATCTTGCCCGTCAAATGGTTACACGTTTTGGGATGTCAAATATTGGTCCAATGGCATTAGAAGATGAAAATACAGGACAAGTATTCTTAGGTGGAATGTCAGCTGGTTCAGATTCATATGCAGAAAATATCGCTGATCGAATTGATGATGAAGTTTGTAAAATTATTAATTACTGCGAACAAAAATCAATTGAAATTATGCAAGATAATCGTGTTGTAATTGATCTAATTGTTGATAAGCTATTAGATGAAGAAACATTAGATGGTGATGAGTTCCGTGAGTTACTAAGTACATACACGGTTTTACCAAATAAAAACGCCCCATACGTTTCAAAATTTGCTTCGTAAATCTTAGTGAACTAAGATTTCTTCTAAAAAAGATTGCTATATAACTCTTCTAAAGATATAATAAATCTAAAATATGAGAAATTAAGGATAATTTAATTAATTTCTTACTTATATTTGAAGTTAATTTAAAATTAATAGGTTACGTTTATGGCAAAGAAAAGCATGATCGAGCGCGAAAAAAAGCGCATTAAACTTAATAAAAAATATGCAACGAAACGCAGTACTTTATTAAAACAATATCGAGAGACTGAAGATTTTACATTGCAATTAGAAATCCATTCAAAAATTCAGAAGTTACCTCGTAATAGTGCAAAAATTCGAATTCGAAATCGCTGTTGGAAAACAGGGCGTCCACGTGGATTTTATCGTGATTTTGGCTTATCACGTCATTGTCTACGTGAGATGGCCCATACATGTTTACTACCAGGTGTTACAAAATCGAGTTGGTAAATTAAAAAAAATTGAAAATCTATTATTAATTTCATAGAATTTTGTTAACCAAATCTTTAATATAACTAACTATAGCTAAACGATTATCAATTTTTTGTATACAATCAACACTGTTCCTTAGAATCAAAAAAGTTTATAAATTGATACACGCTATAGAAATATATTATGATTTATGATTCTCAAGTTTACACAGCATTAATGATCGCATTATTAGCAAGTGTTTTAGCAATCCGTTTAGGAACAACACTTTATCAATAATCTCAAGAATGATAATTCAATTAGAAATAAAATTTAATTCTCAGAAATTTTATTTCTAATCGACGAGTAACTAGAATGTCGTAAAATAAATTCATAAATTTAGGTTTAATAAAAATTATGGTAACACAAGATTTAAAAAAATTCTCAACACCCGTTTTTCCTTTTACTGCAATTGTAGGTCAAGAGGAAATGAAATTAGCTTTACAATTAAATGTAATTGATCCCAAAATCGGTGGTGTAATGATTATGGGAGATCGAGGAACTGGAAAATCAACAACAATTCGAGCAATTGCTGATTTATTACCAGAGATCGAAGTTGTAAAAGATGATCCATTCAATTCTCATAAATCAGATCTTGATTTAATGGGTAATGAAGTAAAAACAGCTATTCAAAATGGTGAAACGTTAGAGACAGAATTGATTAAAATTCCAATGGTTGATTTACCGTTAGGTGCGACAGAAGATCGTGTTTGTGGTACAATCGATATCGAAAAAGCTTTAACAGAAGGTGTAAAAGCGTTCGAACCAGGATTATTAGCGAAAGCAAATCGTGGAATTTTATATGTTGATGAGGTAAATTTATTAGACGATCATTTAGTTGATATTCTTTTAGATTCAGCGGCATCAGGTTGGAATACTGTTGAACGTGAGGGGATTTCAATTCGTCATCCTGCTCGATTCGTATTAGTTGGTTCAGGAAATCCTGAAGAAGGTGAATTACGTCCACAATTATTAGATCGATTTGGTATGCATGCCGAAATTCGTACTGTAAAAGATCCAATGTTACGTGTGAAAGTAGTTGAAGAAAGAACTTCATTTGATCAAACACCAATGGTGTGGATTGAAAACTATGAAGCTCAACAACAAGAACTACGTGATAAAATTGTAGCAGCTCAAAAATTATTACCAACAGTTGAAATTGAGTACGATTTACGAGTAAAAATTTCTGAAGTATGTAGCCAATTAGATGTTGATGGTTTACGAGGTGATATTGTAACAAACCGTGCTGCAAAAGCTCATGCTGCATATGACGGTCGTGATAAGGTTACAATTGACGATATTGCAGCAATTATTACATTATGTTTACGTCATCGTTTACGAAAAGATCCATTAGAAACAATTGATTCAGGTAGTAAAGTTTCAAAAGTGTTTAACGAATTATTTGAAATTGATGAATAAATTATCAATTTATCCAATTCTAAAATAACTTAAAGTTGATAACGAAAATTTATGTTTGCAGTTCTCTTAAAATTAGTTTGGATAATATTAAGTGCTTTTCTAATTTTTATCATTTTTTCACGCGTACCACGAAATCAAGGATTAACGAGTTTCGCAACAAAAAGTGATTTATTTGGGTCACCAAATTCAACGGAAGCATTTTTAAATAATTTTACTTTTACTTTAATAGTTGTATATTATTTGATTGCAATTCAATTAAATGCTATCAATGTAGTATCTTAATTATTTCCGTTTTTATTTCTCTTTCTAAACTTTTTCATTAAAGCTATGGGAAGAGAAATAATTTGAAATAGAGTTGACAAAAGAAAGAACTTAAAGGTAAAGTAGAAGAAAACGATAGCAGTTTTTAACTAACTTAATACATAATTTTCAAAGACGCGGAGTAGAGCAGCCTGGTAGCTCGTTGGGCTCATAACCCGAAGGTCAATGGTTCAAATCCATTCTCCGCTAGAAAATTTTATAAATTAACGTAAAAAAGTTTTTTTTCTATTAAACTTACATAGTGAACGTTTAATATTAATAAGGTTTTACGTATGACATTAAATTTACAAACACCATTCCCTACATTTGGGGGAAGTACTGGTGGATGGCTACGCGCCGCTGAAGTTGAAGAAAAATATGCAATCACTTGGACTAGTAAAAAAGAACAAATTTTTGAAATGCCGACTGGTGGAGCTGCCATTATGCGTAATGGCGATAACTTGTTATATCTAGCAAGAAAAGAACAATGCTTAGCATTAGGTACTCAATTACGAACTTTTAAAATCAACGATTATAAAATTTATCGTATTTTCCCTAGTGGTGAAGTGCAATATTTACATCCAAAAGATGGAGTTTTTCCAGAAAAAGTTAATCCAGGTAGAACGTCAGTTGGTAGCCGAGGTTTCTCAATTGGTAAAAACCCAAATCCGGCTTCAATTAAATTTAGTGGAACTACTACTTATGAAAGTTAATTTGTATTAAGATTAGTTAAATAACTAATCTTTTGGCGAGATGGCAGAGTTGGTCGATTGCGTCTGATTTGAAATCAGATGAATCTTTACGGATTCCGTGGGTTCGAATCCCACTCTCGCCTTTAAAAAATTAAAATCCTTATGTGCCTAACTGTGTTTGGATCTTTAAAAAAGTTTTATGGGTAAAGTTTACGATTGGTTTGAAGAACGTTTAGAAGTTCAAGCTATTGCTGATGATATCTCAAGCAAATATGTGCCGCCACACGTTAACATCTTCTACTGTTTTGGTGGAATTGTATTTACATGTTTCTTAGTACAAGTTGCAACTGGATTTGCAATGACTTTCTATTACCGTCCAAGTGTAGTTGATGCATTTGCATCTGTAGAATACATTATGACAAGTGTAAACTTCGGTTGGTTAATTCGTTCAATCCACCGTTGGTCAGCAAGTATGATGGTAATGATGATGGTTTTACACGTATTCCGAGTATATTTAACAGGTGGATTTAAAAAACCTCGAGAATTAACTTGGGTAACTGGTGTAATTTTAGCTGTTGTTACAGTATCTTTTGGTGTAACAGGTTATTCATTACCATGGGATCAAGTAGGATTCTGGGCTTGTAAAATTGTAACAGGTGTACCTGCAGCAGTTCCAGTGGTAGGACCGCCATTAGTATTAGTTTTACGTGGGGGTGAAAGTGTAGGTCAAAGTACATTAACTCGATTCTATAGTGCTCACACATTTGTATTACCACTAGCAGCAGCAGTGTTAATGTTAACGCACTTCTTAATGATTCGTAAACAAGGTATTTCTGGACCACTTTAAGTTGAATTATAGATTTATAATTAAAATTTTTAACAAGGAACCATTATGTCAGTAATTAAAAAGCCGGATTTAACAGATCCAAAATTAAGAGCAAAACTTGCTAAAGGTATGGGACACAACTATTACGGTGAACCAGCTTGGCCAAACGATTTATTATACGTTTTCCCAGTTTGTATTTTAGGTACATTTGCTTGTTGTATCGGATTAGGTGTTATGGCGCCAACACAAATGGGTGAACCAGCTGATCCATTTAACACACCATTAGAAATTTTACCTGAATGGTATTTCTTCCCAACATTTAACTTATTACGTGTATTACCAAATAAGTTATTAGGTGTATTAGCTATGGCTGCAGTACCTGCAGGCTTAATTACCGTTCCATTTATCGAGAACGTTAATAAATTCCAAAATCCATTCCGTCGACCAATTGCAAGTTTAACATTTATTATTGGTTTTATCTTCGCTGTTTGGATGGGAATCGGTGCATGTTTACCAATTGACAAAGCTATTTCATTAGGTTTCTGGTAAAGAGAAACTTAAAATCAGTACTATTCAATCAAAATCAATTTCAAGATAATTGATTTTGATTGATCTTTATAGCCAAACAAATAAATTTTTTTATTTCAGTTTACAGTATTAAGTAGTAAAATTTCTGATCCATAGAAATCAATTTTATGGTATCTATAGCTGATGAAGAGATTTGAACTCCCGACCGACGGATTACAAATCCGTTGCTCTACCAACTGAGCTACATCAGCAAAGTTAAAACATGGGCGATACAGGATTTGAACCTGTGACCTTCTGCTTGTAAGGCAGACACTCTACCGCTGAGTTAATCGCCCGATAGTTTTATATCTGTATGTATATTTATACAGAAAAGTTTGTTATTCGTCAATATTAGGAGTTGATTAAATATTTCTTATTCTAATATTGTTTTATTAAGTTTTATCTGTTAATATTGTTATAAGTAAGGGTCGGTGCCCGAGTGGTTAAAGGGGGCGGATTGTAAATCCGTTGCGTTATGCTACGTTGGTTCAAATCCAACTCGGCCCAATTTAAAAAATGAATTCATATGTTATAGATAATATTTCAAGTATGATGAACATACCTATAGCATATGTCTTAAGATAATTACACAAAAGTTTTTTAACGACTGAAAAATCGATAGAATTCCATTCGTTTATTGTTTCTTATTATAAGCTTAGCATATTCACTAAAATAAAATATAAACAAATAAGAAAAACAAGAACAAATAAAATGATAAAGATTCGTAATTTTGGAACTTTAAATAAGTTTCTAAAAGGCGCTAAAATAACTAAAATTAAACCCGCTAAACTACTAATAAAGAATCGTGGGTATCGAAGAATATTATTCCAAAAATCATTCATAGATTAAATTAATTTACTTCATTTATACAATATAATTATACATCTAATTTTTTATTCCTGAATGAAATTCAAGTTTAAAATAAAAATCTTAAATACTCTACTGAAAACATAAAATTTATGTTATAATTTCTATATGTCAAAGGCTCTGTAGCTCAGTGGTTAGAGCAGGGGACTCATAAGCCCAAGGCCGTAGGTTCAAATCCCACCAGAGCCATCTAGTTTAAAACTAGAAGTGATCGGTTTTATTAATCAAGGAGAAATGGCTGAGTGGTCGAAAGCAATAGATTGCTAATCTATCGTACAATTTTTGTACCCAGGGTTCGAATCCCTGTTTCTCCTTTATTGAAAAACTAAAAATATTTGACAGTTTCAATACAATATTAGTATATTATAAAATATCAAAACACATTGGGGATTGTAGTTCAATTGGTTAGAGCACCGCCCTGTCACGGCGGAAGTTGCGAGTTCGAGTCTCGTCAGTCCCGTAATATAAAAAAGTTTTTATTAAAATTCTAGCTAAAAACATTAACTTTATTATCTAAGAACTAAAGAAATGAAACAAAAAATCGCAATTTGTGAAAATGAAATAGAAATTCTTTGTCATGGAACACAGAAAAAGTTAGTGTTAGACTTGTATAGAAAAGTTGCGCGTCTAACATTAAATAATATATAATTGTAAAAAATAATACATGGGCCTATCGTCTAACGGATTAGGACAGAAACCTTCTAAGTTTCCAATGTAGGTTCGATTCCTACTGGGCCTAATAAAAATTCTAAATAAAACAGATTTTGTTTTGTACATATTAAATTTTCGTACTAACTGAATAAAACATCATCTAACATCTAAAACTCAGATATTAACGTAATTGAATAAAATATAAAAAAATTGTTAATACCTCAAAATAGAGGTATTAACGGTTTAGCTTATTAGCTAAAATTAGTAACGGCTACCTTCACCGTTAGCTTGAACACTATAACTCTTAATAGTGTATTGTAAGTGACGACCATCGATTTCGTTACGATCTAAGTAGAAACCTGGCTCACTTGCTGGACGTGTTGCCATAAATGACATAACACAACTTTCTACACCGTAACTTGCATCGAATGCATTAACACGGATGTAACCAGCTGCACATGATTTACGAGCTTCGTTTAATTCGAACATTACAGATCCAGAATCTTTAATGTCGAATAATGGTAAACCCCATAATTCCCAGTACGAGTTACGAGGGTGTGGATCATCAGTCCACTCAACGTTCATTGCCCAACCTTTGGCAATTGCGTAAGCAACTTGTCGTTCGATTTGCTCATCAGTTAAATCTGGTAAGAAAGAGAAGCAACCTTGTGTAAGTCTCACTATTCAAATACTCCTTGTAGTTGTTAAAAGTAAATTATTATACGTTTGCTGTAGGTGTTTCTGCGAAATCAGCAGTATCTGTAGAAGTATAGTTAAAACTAATATCTTTCCATAGATCTAAAGCTGTTTGTAAAGGACCACATTTTTTAGCAGCCTCACGTAAGATAACAGGACCAACTTCGTTGTTGAAGATGTCAGCACCTTCGTTACGAGCTAATGCCATTGATTCTAAAGCAACACGGTTAGCTGTAGCACCCGCTTGGATACCATCTGGGTGACCAATAGTACCACCACCGAATTGTAAGATTACGTCATCACCTAAGTAGTGTAATAATTGGTGCATTTGACCACAGTGGATACCACCTGAAGCAACTGGCATACACTTACGTAAACTAGCCCAATCCATTTCGAAGAAGATACCGAATGGTAAGTTAACTTCGTTTTTAGTTTGACGTAAAATATCGTAGAAACCTTTAATCATTAAAGGATCACCTTCTAATTTACCAACAACTGTACCAGCGTGGATGTGATCTACACCAGACATACGCATCCATTTACAGATAACACGGAAGTTAATACCGTGGTTCTTTTGACGAGCGTAAGTAGAGTTACCAGCACGGTGTAAGTGTAATAACATATCGTTTTCACGAGCCCATAAAGCAATACTTTGAATTGCTGTGTAACCCATTACTAAATCGATCATTACGATTACAGAACCGATCTTCTTAGCGTAGTCAGCACGTTTGTAAATTTCTTCCATCGTAGCTGCTGTAATGTTTAAGTAAGAACCTTTAGTTTCACCAGTAGCTGCTGAAGCACGGTTAATACCTTCCATACAGTATAAGAAACGTTCTCTCCAACGCATAAATGGTTGAGAGTTAATGTTTTCATCATCTTTTAAGAAGTCTAAACCACCTTTTAAACCTTCGTATACTACACGACCGTAGTTTTTACCAGAAAGACCTAATTTAGGTTTTACAGTAGCACCTAATAATGGAACACCATATTTGTTTAAACGCTCGCGCTCTACAATGATACCTGTAGCTGGACCTTGGAATGTTTTTAAATATGAGTGAGGAATACGCATATCTTCTAAACGTAAAGCAGAAATTGCTTTGAATCCGAATACGTTACCAATGATAGATGCAGTTAAGTTAGCTAAAGAACCTTCTTCGAATAAATCACATTCGTATGCGATGAATGAGAAGAATTGATCTGCTGCATTTGGAACTGGATCTACACGGTAAGCTTTAGCACGGTAACGCTCACAAGCTGTTAATAAATCAGTCCATACAACTGTCCAAGTTGCTGTTGAAGACTCACCAGCTACTGCTGCTGCTGCTTCTACTGGATCTACACCTGGTTGAGGTGTGATACGGAATAATGCAAGAACATCAGTATCTTTTACTGTGTATGCTGCATCCCAGTAACCCATTTTAGCGTATGGAATTACACCAGATTCGTAACGGTCACTTTTAATTCGAGTCCGTTCTGATACAGATTGAGACATTTATTTCTCCTTAAAGTAAAAAGGCAATATATAATAGATATTTAACTAATTAACTTAAATTAGTTCTATCGGTTGAATTTGTAGAACAACCTCAATTATGATTATAACACAAGTTTAATACTTGTCATATAACTATTGTTTTAAATATATATAACTTAAAAGAATAACTAACTATTAAATAAATTTTTATAACTTCAAATCAACTGGAAATTACCGTATAATAAAATTTATAAGTCATCTAGTTATGAATTTTTAAACACATTTTATGTAACTATTTTTGTTTCTTAATTTTTATGAGTAATCAATCAAACAAAATCTTAGATACTAATTTAACTAAATTAGTAAATCAACCATATAAATATGGATTCTCTACAAATATCGAAAAGGATATTATTGACAAAGGATTAAATGAAAACGTTGTTCGTTTAATCTCGCAAAAAAAGAATGAACCCGAATTTTTACTTGATTTCCGTTTAAAAGCTTTTAAAAAATGGGAGAAAATGGAATGTCCAAGTTGGGCTCAATTAAAATTTTCAGAAATTAATTATCAAGACATTATCTACTATTCAGCTCCTAAGGTAAAGAAAAAACTCAAAAGTTTAGATGAAGTTGATCCTGAACTTTTAGAAACATTTGAAAAGTTAGGAATTTCTTTAACTGAACAAAAGCGTCTAACAAACGTTGCTGTTGATGCTGTTTTTGATAGTGTTTCTATTGCAACAACTTTTAAAGAAGAATTAGCAGAATATGGCGTTATTTTCTCTTCTATTTCTGAGGCTATTCACGATTACCCAGACTTAATTAAAAAATATCTTGGTACAGTAGTCCCCATTGGTGATAATTATTTTGCTGCTTTAAATTCAGCTGTTTTTACAGATGGTTCATTTTGTTATATTCCAGAAGATGTTAAATGTCCATTAGAATTATCGACCTATTTCCGAATTAATGATCAAAATTCAGGTCAATTTGAAAGAACGTTAATTGTTGCCGAAAAAAATAGTCAAGTTAGCTATTTAGAAGGCTGTACAGCTCCACAATATGACACTAATCAATTACATGCGGCAATTGTTGAGTTAGTAGCTCTAGAAAACGCTGATATTAAATATTCAACGGTTCAAAATTGGTATGCAGGAAATGACTTGGGTCAAGGTGGCGTTTACAATTTTGTTACAAAACGTGGTTTATGTGCAGGAGCTAATTCAAAAATTTCATGGACACAAGTTGAAACAGGGTCCAATATTACCTGGAAATATCCAAGTTGTTTATTAGTTGGAGAAAACTCAAGTGGTGAATTTTATTCAGTTGCTTTAACAAATAATTATCAACAAGCTGATACTGGAAGCAAAATGATTCATGTTGGAAAAAATACAAGAAGTCGTATTGTATCAAAAGGTATATCGGCCGGAAAATCAAAAAATACTTATCGAGGACTTGTTAATATAGGCAATAAAGCAATTGGAGCACGAAATTATTCACAATGTGATTCGTTACTAATCGGTAATACTTCAAATGCAAATACATTTCCGTTTATTTCTGTTCAAAATTCTACAGCAAAAATTGAACACGAAGCTTCAACTTCAAAAATTGGGGAAGAGCAAATCTTCTATTTCTTACAACGTGGAATTTCCATTGAGAAAGGTATCGAACTAATGATTAGCGGTTTCTGTCGTGAAGTTTTCACTGAGTTACCACTTGAATTCGCGGCTGAAGCCGATCGTTTATTAACTTTAAAATTAGAAGGAAGTGTTGGGTAATGAATACAAATGTACCAATTTTAGAAATCAAAAATTTACAAGCTTGTATTAATGAAAACAAAATTTTAAAAAGTTTAAATCTTACTATTAATAAAGGAGAAATTCATGCGATTATGGGTCCGAATGGATCTGGGAAAAGTACATTTTCAAAAGTTTTAGCCGGACATCCGGCTTATGACGTTTTAGATGGAGAAATTTTATTTAAAGGTAAAAGTATAATTGATCTAGAACCTGAGGAACGCTCACATTTAGGATTATTCTTAGCTTTTCAATATCCAATTGAGATTCCCGGAGTAAGTAATGAAGATTTTTTACGCTTAGCCTATAATGCAAAACAAGCATTTTTAGAAAAACCAGAAGTTGATCCAATTGAGTTCTTTAGTATTATTACACAAAAATTAGAGCTTGTAGATATGTCACCAATATTTTTAAGTCGAAATGTTAATGAAGGATTTTCTGGGGGTGAGAAAAAACGTAATGAAATTTTACAAATGATTTTACTAGATTCTGATGTTTCAATTTTAGATGAAACGGATTCGGGGTTAGATATTGATGCCTTAAAAATTATTTCAAAAGGTATTAATACATTTATGAATGAAGATAAAGCAATTATATTAATTACGCATTATCAACGTTTATTAGATTATGTTCAACCACATTATGTTCATGTAATGCAAAATGGAAAAATTATAAAAACAGGTAATGCTGATTTAGCCAAGGAATTAGAGGCAAAAGGTTACGAATGGTTAAAATAAAAATCTTCTATTAAAAGAGAGTTTTTATATAAAAATACACCTAAATTCTAGGGATAATAGTTATAATAAATAATGTTCCTGTATATTTTTTAATATTGGGTAATTTACTGTATTAGTTAAATTTTATGTACCCAGATAATTTTTATTCAAGTACGTTTACATTATTGGCGGATGCAGAAGTCGGAAAACATTTTTACTGGAATATTGCTGGGTTTTTAGTACACGGGCAAGTTTTAGTTGTTATCTGGTTTGTATTTGTTCTTTTATTATTATTTGCATTCTTAGGTACACGTGATACCGATCGAATTCCAAATAGTTGGCAGAACTTTGCGGAAGCAACTGTAGACTTTGTTACAGACATTGCAAGAGATCAATTAGGTGAAAGTTTCTATCGTGAATGGATTCCTTTCATTGCAACATTATTCTTATTTATCTTTGGCTGTAACTGGGCTGGTGCTGTAATTCCTTGGAAATTAATTGAATTACCAGAAGGTGAATTCGCGGCTCCAACAAATGATATTAACACAACTGTAGCGTTGGCGTTATTAACATCATTTGCTTACTTTTACGCAGGTTTAAGTAAAAAAGGGTTCGGCTATTTCAAGCGATACATCGAACCAATTCCACTTCTTCTACCGATTAATATCTTAGAAGATTTTACAAAACCATTATCGCTAAGTTTCCGATTATTCGGTAACGTTTTAGCAGATGAGTTAACTATTTCTGTACTGACATCTTTAGTTCCATTAGTAATTCCATTACCAATTATGGCACTAGGTATTTTCGCAGGTTCAGTACAAGCTTTAATTTTCTCAACATTAGCTGCTGCATATATTGCAGAAGCACTTGAGTAAATTAATATTAAATTTAATGTTTAAAAACTACATTTCTATTTACATTTATTAATTAAAATTTATTATGGATTCTATCATCTCTGCTGCTTCTGTTATTGCTGCTGGTTTAGCGATTGGTTTAGCTGCTATCGGTCCTGGTATCGGTCAAGGTAATGCTGCTGGTCAAGCTGTAGAAGGTATTGCTCGTCAACCTGAAGCAGAAAACAAAATTCGTGGTACATTATTATTAAGTTTAGCTTTCATGGAAGCTTTAACAATTTATGGTCTAGTAGTAGCATTAGCATTATTATTCGCTAACCCATTCAACGGTTAATCTAAACTTAATCGTCTTTAAAAATAGATAGGAATAGTGTAAGAATTACACTATCCCATATCTATTAAATAACTTAATTCTATAGTATAACATATAGGTTTTCTATGGTTAATTTTTCAATACTAATTTCAAGTTCAGAAGTCAGTGGTCCAGGTGGATTATTTGATATTGATGCAACTTTACCATTGGTAGCTATTCAATTCGTTATTCTAATGGTAATTCTTAATGCATTATTATATAGTCCGTTATTGACTATTATTGAAGAGCGTAAAGAATATATTTTAAGCAAACTTGCAAAAGCTTCTGAAATATTATCTCAAGCAAATGAATTGACTGCTCAATATGAACAAGAATTGAATAGCGTCCGTAAGGAAGCACAATTAGAAATTACAAACTCGCAAAAT
>Ga0315330_10000863_pt1 | contig 19856 bp, 18 predicted proteins | sample M140m34915metaG_FD_203453 | JGI IMG/M metagenome (GOLD analysis project Ga0315330, IMG submission 203453) | Ammonia-oxidizing marine archaeal communities from Monterey Bay, California, United States - M1 40m 34915 | ecosystem: Environmental > Aquatic > Marine > Intertidal zone | place: USA...
TTTCCTTCTCTTCTAGAGATTTTCCACTCTTCAAATATCTTACCATTATTCAGCCCTCTGATTTAAGGCTTGAAGCCTTATTCGAATTATTATCATATTTCTCCCAACCTTCACCTTTAAAGCAATCGACACTTAGCTGCTCAAGAATATGAGGGAAATCAACCATCACCCAATTATCTACTATCTTACCATTCTGAACCTTCCAAAAATCCATATATTTGATTTTTACTTTCTTTCCACTCGCTGGTATCCCCATAAACTCCCCAGAATGGATAGCTTCTTGATGTCCAAAGGCGGCAGCCCATTCACCCATAAAAATGCGAGCTTCATCGATGCAAATCTTATCAGAGAATGCTGCTTGAAATGGTTTTTGCCAATTACTCTGGAACTCAGCCAAACCATTTTTTGTACCACAACCGGTATTGCCCATCCATCTAAAATTTTCAGAAAAGAATTCTCCAATATCAGCTATACGATGATCATTCAAACCATCAACCATACTCTCAATTACTTTCTTCGTTTCAGGCGTTTTTGACAAATCTGTATTGCGAGTTAACTCAGCTTGCAAAGGTCGAGAACCTTTCATTTAAATCACCTCTCCCATAATACTCTCTCCCGAAGACACATTAAAAAGATGGCACTTGTTACTCGGAATTTTCACTTTAATCGTCTCACCAATATTAACACGATAGTCCTTCTTAGCTTTAATCGATATAAGTTGATTATCAGTTTTAACAGTTACCATTGTCGCATCCCCCAGCAACTCAAACGAAAACACTTGAGCTGACAAATTTGGGCTATTGGTAACAACTTCTGCATCTTCCGCTCTAAAGCCTAAGATCACCTCACCAGTTACATCTGAAGTCAAACCTGATACTTTTAGATTTTCTTGTTTAAATGAACCGTCCTTAATATTACCCGATATCAAATTCATTGCGGGCGATCCTATGAAACCTGCAACGAACGTATTTGAGGGAGTTTCATATATTTCTGCTGGGGTGCCAACTTGCTGAATTTTACCCTCGTTCATAACAACAACTCGATCTGCAAGGGTCATTGCTTCTATCTGATCATGGGTCACATATATGGTTGTTGTAGATAATTCATGTTGCAAATTTTTTATTTCGGCACGAGTTGAGATTCTTAGTTTTGCGTCTAAATTTGATAATGGCTCGTCCATCAAAAAAACTCGTGGCTCTCTGACAATTGCTCGAGCCAAAGCAACCCGTTGTCGTTGCCCGCCAGATAATTCAGAAGGTTTGCGTTCAAGTAAGTCTGATAATTCAACTTTTTCTGCCGCTCGCAGCACCATCTCATGATGCTTACTTTTTTCAATTTTTCTAACTTTTAAGGGGAATTTAATATTTTCGTAAACTGTCATATTAGGATAAAGAGCATAAGATTGAAAAACCATCGCAACATCACGGTCTTTTGGATCTTCTAAATTTACTAACTTATTTTCAATCCATATTTCTCCCTCAGAAACATCTTCAAGGCCGGCAATCATTCTCATCGTGGTCGTCTTACCACATCCAGATGGACCCAGAAGCACAAGGAATTCTTTATCTCGAATATCTAAGTTAAAACTATCTACTCCAACAAAATTTCCCCAACGTTTTGTTAGATTTTTTAATTTTATTTCAGTCATAAGTTTTAATCCTGTTTAACCTAAAATACTCTAGACATTTGATATATGAGTCGGCAAGGTAATTTTGCATTCGTATGCAAAGATGGAGTAAATAATGAGAATTGACGCCCATCACCACCTGTGGGATTTGAAAAAAGTAAACTATCCATGGTTAATGGCCAAGGGTGAACGAAGATTTTTTGGAGATCCTTCCAAAATACAAAGAAATTATCTTTGGAATGAGTTTTCAAGAGATGCAAAGAACCATGGATTTCAAGGATCTGTCCATATTCAAGTTGGAGCCAATGACCCTTTAGAGGAAGCAAAATGGGTAGACACTATTAATAAGAAAACAAGACGTTGGCCAATAGCTCAGGTAGCATTTGCTGACTTGACTGATAAAGATTTAGAACCGTATCTCGATAAACTTTTAAAGTTAAAAACAGTTAAAGGCATTAGGCAGATAATTGGCAGAGCTCCAGAGGAAAATTCTTTGTCAAATATAAATAAACTATTAAGAAACCCGAGGTTTCTTAAGGGCTTAAACATAATTTGTGAACGTAACCTTACATTTGATTTGCAATTGATTCCTGAACTTATGGAATTAATTTCGCCAATATTAAAAAAGGTACCAAACTTAAATATTGTGCTTTGTCACGCAGGATCACCTTATAACCGAACAAGAATTGGCTTAGAAGATTGGAGTGATCGCCTTAAAGACTTGTCTAATCAAAGTAATATATTTTGCAAGTTATCCGGATTGGGTATGTTTGACCATAACTGGACAGAAAATACTATTACCCCAATTGTACAAACCGTCTTAAAACAATTTGGAGCAGAAAGAGTGATGTTTGGCTCTAATTTTCCTGTAGACTCAATAACCTCAAGCTATAAAAAGCTTGTTTTAGCTTATGAAGGAATCTTTAAAAACTATACTGCCGAAGATCAGGCAAAAATTTTTGGACTAACTGCCAAACAGTTTTACTCGATAAGGTAGAATTTATAAAGATGAAGAGTTAGAATTTGAAACAGCTCTTTTAAGTAGGTCTACGCCAAGCTGGTTCCAGAAATGTAATAGATCAATAAATATCCAGTTTTCTGTTAACTTATTTTCATGACGCCGATATATATCAATCACTCGCATATCAGCAGCTTTTTCTGATGCTGGCATACCCATAAAACCACCAGTTGGCCTCAAGGTTAAATTTGGCCAACCAAAGAAACCTCCAAACTTTCCTTCAGACATTCTACAAATATGGCCATTAAAAAGTCTGTCACTTAGCCCCTCTCTAAAAGGACCAGCATGCTGCTTTGCATACCTCTCAATCGTATAAGTAGCACCTATGCCTGCTGGCCCCCACCAGATCATATCATCATTCCATGAGCGCGCTAATTCCGCTACTAGTGGTTCCTCTTTTCCGCCACTCCAACGTTTTATATCCTGAACCATGAAATCAATAGCTTCTAAAGTCTTTTTTGACTCCCGTTCATCTTGAATTTCAAACATCAAACCATCATGGTGCAATGGGCCTGGCTGAACAAGATGCGCTGCTGTTTGAGAATTAAAAGGGTTTAATCCAACCTGAGTCATTAGGTGAGGTAAGTCAAAGTACATCGCAGTTTCACAGATTTTATTATTCTCAATTCGATTGAATTCACAATAGCGCAAGAATGCCATTTTACCTGTTGAACGAATTCCCAACCAATCACGATCAAACAGACCCATCAAATGTCCCATAGATACAACCCAGACTCCCCCGTTTTCTAACGAATTATTACCAGCCATAAAGATGTCCATCCTTCGCTGAGTCCGCGTGATAGATTGCTTAAATGGTATCCAAAAGTCATTTACTAACTCTTGGGTCGAATGCTTTTCATTAAACGGATAAAAACCTCTCCACAAATAATTAATAGCCATGTATTTATCCATGATTTTATAATGATCATCACCCGTAGCTCCATCTAATTCACTATAATATTTAAGTATTAGTTTTTTTTCACTTTGATAATTATTCATTTGTTACCTCACTAAAAGCTTAAATAGTAAATTCATAATTCAGACTTTAACAGAACCAGCAATTAAATTACTTGAATTTTTTAAAAAAAACACAGCCATAATAAATAATAGCTATTTGGATGCTGTCCCTATTTCTTGTACTGTTCCCGAGCCGTCACTGAAATTGGGCAAGGTTCAACCACGCAGGCGATCTCGGTTTGAACGTGCCTTTCAACTGTAGGTTTGGCGCTTCCTCCATCCGGTTCCCCCCAGGTCAGCGAGACGTTTGTACCCGGTGCGGCAACGTTTTCATCTAGCAGCGCGAGCGAGATCCAGCCGCGCACATTTGATGTGTAGACCGGATAGTGCGAGATTCCAACAGGCACTCCACTGGCACTAACAAGGTCATAGGGGCAAGTTGCGTAGTGCGAGGCGGGCATATCCATGAATTTAAATCGCTCGCCTTCGCCCAGCTGTGAAGCAAACACTCTGACAACATCGTCCTTGGACCACCTTAAGGTCCGTTTATGTCTATGGGGTTGATCCTGTTTCACCTCTAGTGCCACGCGGCCTACAAAATCATGGTCAAATTTGACGATGTGCCCGTATCCAATGTCATAGGGTGACAGGTAATAGTCTTCTATATTGCTGCTAACCATCGACCCACCCAATGAAAGCCCCGCCATAAAGCTTTCAGCCCCCAGCCATTGACGGAAACCCTTCATCTTTTCGCCAGAGTAAATCGCAGGCAATGGCGACGGAAACCATCCACTTTCATGGGCAACGGTTGAATAAGTCTTTGAACCCGCAGCCAGTAACCCCATGTCTTTCCCAGCTTCCATGATGGCGTTTCTGATACGGTCATAGTCATTAAATGGGCCAAAAAGTTCCAATCCAACGGCACCGGCCATTCCATGTCGAAGTGCACGTACTTGAACACCGTCAATGTTTATCGTGCCCATGCCAAAGAATTTAAATCCTTCCAGAGGGCCACGATTCAGTTTTTCAAGGATAGCATTGGCGTTTGGTCCCTGCACCTCAAACCGATAGCCCATCCGCCTACTGTTGTTGTCTAGCGCTCGCATATCTGTGACAGCCTCGACATCGTAGTCTCCAGTTTCAATATGATACTGCACCCAGTCACGATTGATAGGCTTATTGACAATATTTACTTTGTTATCATCAAGGATGAACATGATGGCATCGCCAATCACAAAGCCATCATAATTGCAAAACACTACCTGCTTGGCGATGTCTTTACGAAAATTAGCCATTGAGTTGATCGCAAGATCTTCGAGTAAACGTTTAACGTCTGGCCCTTCGATATAGTGGTCGGTCATGTGATACGATTGGTCGAACAATACCGCGCCATTTCGCCAAGCCTCTTGCTCGTCCCGCCAATTGGTGAATTCCGCTTTGATTGGAAATTGATAAGGGCCGGCATTTGCGCTTCGAAGCATATCCACGGGATTTCCGATTGCGTTGATCTTGTCTTCAAGCGTGCTGACAGTCACTTTGAACCTCCTTTAAAATTGGTCAATTTATTCTGGTGGGTTTTCACCTAGCTCTTTACTATTGGGCAGAAATAGTCAGAATCACAAGCTCTATATTTATTGCCGACCGAATCTGAGAATATTTACTCAGAATAGTTAAATCAAGGAGACTCTATGTCGACCGTCGAATCCCGACTTTCATCCATGGGGCTCATCCTGCCCGACCCCTTGGTTCTACCCAGCCCCAACCGTACTAGTGCTGTGCAGGTTGGCAACACGCTTTACGTTTCAGGCCATGGGGCGGCGTTACTGGAAGATGATACGGTGAAGCGCCGCGGGAAAGTTGGCATCGACATATCGGAGGATGAGGCTTATGCGACCTCACAGGCGTTAGCCCTAAAAATGATAGCGACCGTAAAACATCATATTGGCGATCTGGACCGAGTTGCGAAAGTTGTGAAAATCTTAGGTATGATTAACTCCCATCCTGACTTTGAGCGTCCAAACGCAGTTCTTAACGGCGCGAGTGATTTGTTTTATGAAGCATTTGGTCCTGAAATCGGGCAACATGCACGGTCTTCCGTTGGAGTTGAGACCCTGGTTGATCGACAACCTGTCGAAATAGAAGGCATTTTTTTAATCCATGAGTAAGCGTTGACAACATTGATCACATCAACCAATGTTAGCAGGGAGAAAATGGAAAAAACGCTCAAAACCTTGACAGAATCGCCAGATAAACTCGACTAGATCATTAAATTATTTGGCGAAAAATATGAGATTGCACGTTACGCTTTTGGACGGTTTACGTTTAATGGTGGCAAGTTTTAAGTCGTATTGTCAGTGGAAGTAGTTTTTGGAAGTAATATCAGATGTTGTTAAAAAAATGGTAAGCTTTGGTTTAAAAATGATAACTTTTCCGTACCCTAGAATTCCAAGGATTAAGCTTTAATGTATGAGCTTGACCCGAATGAATACAACAAGCTTAGAGTTTGTTTTTGGCCAGAAAGTGCAGCTATCATTGGGGCATCTACCAACCCGATGAAATTCGGGGGCCGGGCCTTAAAGTTCTGTATTGAGCGGGGTTACGCTGGGCGGCTCTACCCTATAAACGCCAACAATGATACGGTTCAGGGTCTTAAAGCCTATGGTAATATCGAAGATGTGCCAGAGACACCCGACATTGCCGTGATCGCAGTACCAGCATCTAGTGTGCGGGAAAACCTAATAGCGGCTGGTAAAAAAGGCTGCAAAGTCGCTGTAGTCTATGGCGCGCAATTTGCTGAAGCCGGGGTTGATGGACGCACTCGGCAAGATGAGCTTCTAAGCATTGCCCGATCGTACAATATGCGCATGATAGGACCGAATTGCATGGGTGTAATCTCATTATCGTCAGGTTTTGTTGCAAGCTTTACGGCAGCACCGGAACACAATGGTGGTAAGGGTTGGCCAGACGTTGGAAACGTTTCGGTTGCAAGTCAGTCGGGTGCTGTTGGTATACAAATTTTTGCACAATTGCGCGACCGGGGCATAGGACTAGCTAACTGGATTTCAACTGGCAATCAAGCCGATATCGATGTCTGCGACGCGATCGCCTTTTACGCGGGAGATCCAGCGACAAAGAGTATAGCTGTCTATATGGAGGACGCTAGTCGCGGTTTAAAGCTGATTCAAGCGTTGGAACTTGCACGGCAGGCGAAAAAACCAGTAGTAATTTTAAAGGTCGCGGCTACGCCAGAGGGCGGCTTGGCTGCACAAAGCCATACCGCATCGATGTATGTCGAAGATCGCGTTATTGGTGACATATTCGCTCAATACGGTGTTTTGCGCGCAGGTTCCATTAATGAGTTGATCGATTTGACAGCTGCTTGCAATGCCGGCATTATCCCATCTTCGCCAGATGTCGCGGCAATTTCGGTTTCTGGGGGTGGAGCCGTTATGATTTCCGATGCAGCAGCACGACTAGGGTTAAACCTACCAGAGTATCCAAAAGACGCCTTAGCCGCCCTCAAAGATACCAATGCTTTCGTCAACGACCGCAATCCGATCGATATCTCGGCTCCATCGATGAGCAATATGACTATAACTGGTGGGCATCTGAAATGGGGACTCGAACGCGGACAACCGACGATGATCGGTTATATCAGTCATGTACCGTTGGTACCGCGAACCCGCGGCGACATCATGCCACAACTGTTGTCTTTCACCAAAGACCATCCAAATCAACTGTTTGCTTTAGCCGCCAATCTGCACAACGAGGATCTTAAAGCGTTGACTCAAACTGGGGTTGCAGTGTTTGACGATCCGACAACTGCAACCGAATCCGTAGCAAAATTGGTTAAATGTGGGCAAGCTCAAACGCGAGAGCCACAAATACCAAAAGGTGCGGGCAGTCCATCGGGTGACCTGACTCAAAAGCTTGGCCAAGCCGGCCTCACGATTACGTCGGAGGCGGATCTTGAGGATGTTGCAGAAGCACTTGCTCAACACGCTAAACACGGCACCCTAGTTTTAAAACTCTCGGCCAGAGGCCTCAATCACAAAACAGAACATGGCGGCGTCAGAACCAGGCTGACGTCCGCAAAAGCCATTACTGACGCCTATTCTGAACTTCTAACTGTTGCAGATCTTCTTCGGCCTGACTATCCTGATATCTCGATTACATCGTCTCCCATGTTGTCAGGTGTTGAAGTTCTTATTGGCGTTAGAAACGACGCTTGCTTTGGTGCTTTGGTCCTGCTGGGATCTGGAGGCATCAATTGCGAACTATTTAACGATGTAGTTTATGCCAAGGGCCCGATCTCTTCAGCACAGGCAGAGGTGATGATAGATAGTATCGTATTGTCAAAAACTCTGGGCGGCTGGCGTGGTAGTGAAGAAGTAGACCGCATGGCTTTAGTAAATATTTTGGTCGGAATTTCCAACATTTCGAATGAACTTCCAACATTTGAAGTTAATCCAGCGATTGTAACCAAAAATGGGGTATTTGGTGTAGATCTAGTGGTGGAAGAGTGATGCAAGAAATCTTCCAGTGGATCAATGGTAAAGACGTCGTCGGACAAGGCGATGAAATCTCAGTTTTGAATCCAGCGACTACCAAGGAAATCGGACGGCTGAAGGCGGCCACACCTGATCAGGTAGCAACGGCAGTTAAAGCTGCGCGCCAAAGCTTTGAGAGTGGCATCTGGTCCAATACCTCGTTTCGTGATCGCCAAGCTATAATGCGCAAAGCTGCCATCGCGATTCGAAGCTCTTTGGATGTTTTGGTCGATCAACAGGTTGCCGAAAACGGCATGATCCGCGCAGCAGTCGTGAGCCAGGTTATGGGTGCCGCCGCATGGTTCGACTTTTACGCCGATCAACTGACAAGCGACTCTGGTGAGATTTTTCGCCAACTTGGCACGGCCACCACCCTTGTCGAGCGAGTGCCAATTGGAGTCTGCGCTTTGTTTTCACCTTGGAATGTTCCACTGACGCTACTGGCGATTAAACTTGCACCAGCACTGGCGGTAGGGAATTCGGTTGTGGTTAAGCCGTCCGAGAATACGCCGATTGTGACGCGGATGTTTATTGATGTGGTCCAATCTGCAGGGCTGCCTGATGGAGTGCTGAACTATATAAACGGATATGGTCACTTCACTGGTGCTGCATTGGCAGCACATCAAGGCATCGATATGGTAAGCTTTACGGGCGGTCATATTGGTGGTCGCGCCGTGGCAAAAGCGGCCGCACATCGACATGTACCTTGTGTGATGGAACTGGGTGGAAAATCGGCGAATATCATTTTTGCAGACGCGGATATGGATCGTGCTGTACTAGGTGCTTTGGCGGCAGTTTTTGGCGCCAACGGTGAGGCTTGTTTGGCCGGATCTCGAATTTTGTTGGAGAAGTCAATATCCGAAAAGTTCCTTGAGCGCTTCAAAGCCAGTGCCGAAGCTATGCGGATAGGTAGTCCAAGCGATCCAACTAGCGAAATTGGCCCTATGATCTCAGCCCGTCATCGAGACGCCGTCTTAGGATTTTTCAAAAGCGCTGTGACGGATGGGGATACTCTCCTTTTTGGTGGTGCTATGCCTTCGAACGATGTGGGATACTATGTAAAGCCCAGTGCAATTCATGTAAAATCGACCAATAGCAGGATCTGGCAGGAAGAGGTCTTTGGGCCGATTGCAGCGGTCCACACCTTCACGTCTGAGGATGACGCCATTGCCTTGGCCAACGACAGTGAGTTTGGCCTTGCGGGTTATGTTTGGACAGGTGATCTTGATCGCGCAATACGTGTGACCCGAAAAGTCCGAACTGGGACAATGGTTGTCAATAGCAACTTTATGCGGGAGCAAAACGCACCATTTGGCGGTTTTAAAAGCTCGGGCCTTGGTCGTGAGGGTGGAGTTCACTCTTGGCTTAATTTTACCGAAGCGAAAACTACAATCATTTATCATGGAGAGTAAAATGCTTAAAGGTAAACGGATCATTGTTACCGGTGCCGCTCAAGGAATCGGAGCAGTCCTTGCCGACGGTTTCAGCAAAATGGGCGCATTGGTTTCACTTGCGGATATTGTTAACCCCTACAAGGCCGTGGCCAAAATCACCGATAAGGGTGGCCAAGCGATTGGAGTGACTATGGACGTGACAAGGCCGGAAGACAACGAACGCATGGTAGCTGAGACCGAGGAAGCGTTTGGCGGCGTTGACGGTTTGGTTTGTAATGCCGCATTGTTTGCGACTTTGCCTATTCAGACGCAGGACGAGATTGATCCCGAGCTTTGGGATAAAGTAATGGCGGTCAATATCAAAGGAAAATGGTTGTCGTCTCGTGCGGCGGTCCCAGCAATGGAACGTGTGGGAGGTGGTTCTATAGTAATGATCGCAACCAACCGGATCTTTCACGGTTTTCCAGGAATGCTGCATTATGACGCCTCAAAGGGGGGTGTGCTAGCCATGACTCGATCGCTAATCCGCGAGTTGGGTCCAAAAAATATCCGTGTCAATACAATCGCACCGGGTTTAACCCTAAGCGAAGGTGTTTTGGCTCGTGAGGGTATAGCGGACCGCAAAGGTGCTATTGCAGCAGGCCGCGCAATTGCCCGTGATCAGTCGCCAGAGGACCTCATTGGGCCGACTGGGTTTTTCCTGTCGGATCACGCTGGATTTGTCACTGGGCAATCCCTAGGCGTCGACGGGGGCGGAGTAATTCACTAACAGGAGAACGTAAAATGGCAGTAGTTTCGATTACCATTATCGAAGGCAGGGATCGCGAGACAAAGAACCGGCTTATAGCAAAGTTGACACAGGCCGTTATCGAAACCCTCGATGCGAAACCTAACCAGGTTCGAGTAATTGTCAACGAGGTTGGCGATGGAGACTATGCAGTCGGTGGAAAGCCAATCTTCCTAAAATAACACGACTGATCACCGACAAATGTATTGCAATGTATCCTTAGTGAGATAAAGTAGTAAGACATCGGGACAATAATATCCTCAGCACAACTACTAGGAGAGTTACAATGCCACATAAGGTGAGAATTCCAGACTATGTAATAGAACGGATTATGGCTAAACGTGGGAAATTATCGGTTTTTGACACGTTTGATGCCGCAAAGACCGCCTTTCTTGTGATCGACATGCAAAATTTCTATGTCGCCGAAGTGGATACGGCAGTTTCGATTGTACCAAACGTCAACAAAATCGCTGCTGCCTGTCGTAACAAAGGAGTGCCAGTGTTTTGGGTGATCATGCGCTGCGCCGAAAAAGAAGGTGCGCCAAGTCAGTGGGCGATGTATCATGACTATTTCTTTACTGAGGCCAAAGGTCAAAACCATTTGACGAAACTTAGCCCCGGCAATGCCGGTTATGAGATTTATCCGGATCTTGAGGTGAGAGATGAAGATCGCATCGTAACAAAAAATCGGTTCTCACCCTTCATCGTAGGGGCGTCAGACCTTCACAACATACTGCAAAGCATGGGTATCGAGAACTTAATCGTCGCTGGTACTGCCACTAATATGTGCAGTGAATCTGCTGCGCGAGATGCGATGATGTTGGATTACAAGGTAGTAATGGTTGAGGACGCAAATGCGGCCAGATATGATGACGATCACCTAGCCGGACTAACCTCGTTTTATCAATCTTTTGGGGATGTAAAATCTACAGAAGACACCATTGCTATGATTAAGTGAATTGGTGAATCAGAAAACCCAAATCGCTGTTTCAGTTGAAGGTAGCGCTGGAATTATTTGCTTTGCCAGGCCCAATACACTTAATGCGTTGACAGATAGAATGTTGGCAGAAACTCGCGTACAAATGGAAACCTGGGAGCGTGATCATGCTATCGTGGCCATTATTTTGACCGGCGACGATAAAGCGTTTTGCGCAGGTGGTGATGTCAAAGGGACAGCGACCAGTGAGATGGAGCCGTTTGATAAATATCGCCATCGATACACGCAAGCGGAATGGCATAATTTCATGCGCTTTCTATCCAATTTCACCAAACCGGTTATTGCAGCAGTTGAAGGTTACGCCCTCGGTGGCGGGCTAGAAATTGCGTTGAGGTGTGATTTTATCATTGGGTCTGAAACAGCAGTTTTTGGTTTAACAGAAGCCAAATTTGGGCTTTTCCCCATTCTTGGTGGAGCTTGGTCACTGAGCCGGGCCATTGGTGACAGAATGGCCAAAGAGCTGGCCTTCACTGGGCGAAGGTTTACAGCGGCCACAGCTATGGATTTGGGAATTCTCAATTATACAACCCCAGCTGGCAAAGCTCTCGTAAAAGCTGTCGAGATTGTGGGGGAAATCGAAACCAACGCGCCGTTGTCAGTTATGGTTTTAAAACAAGCGATTAACCGTGCGCCGTCGCAAACATTTGACGAAGCTTTAAACGCAGCTGGAGATCTCTCGGCGCTTTTGATGTTCTCAGAAGATCGCCGTGAAGGTCTTGCTGCATTTTTGGAAAAACGCAAACCGGAGTTTAAAGGTCAATGACGCGCAAGTACGATGCAATTGTCGTTGGAAGTGGACATAATGGGTTAACATGTGGTGCCTACCTTGCTCGCGCGGGAAAAAAAACTTTGGTATTGGAACAAAAATCTTATGTAGGTGGTGCGAGTGTTACAGAAGAATTTTCTCCTGGTTTCCGTGCTTCCACTTATTCTTTCATAATGGGGCATCTCCATCCTAAAGTGATAAACGAGCTGGAGTTAAAGCGGTTTGGATTAGAATATTATCCACAACCAAACGTCTTTAATCCAACTGAAGATGATGGGATTATTTTTTCCAAGGACCCGGTCAAAACCCAACAGCAAATTGCCCGCTTCTCGAAAAGTGACGCCGAGAACTACCCAAAATTTTTTCAGCGTTTACAATCGACCATCGAAATTCTTCGAATGTTGCAAATGGAAACGCCAATAAATCCATTTCGCAAAGACCTGATTGGGCTAATGAAATCGATGCGTTTCGCGTGGAAACTTCGAAATGCGGAAAATGAGATATATAACCTGATGCGCTCCCTTTCGATGAGTGCACATGATTATGTTAGCCAGTGGTTTGAAAATGATTTGGTAAAAGCCAAGTTTATGTTCTGGGCGACAATCGGTGGAAATGTTGGACCCTACTCGCCAGGTACTGCGTTTTATCTTGTGACTCATTTGGTTGGTCAGACAGGAATGAGTTTTGCCAAAGGTGGCATGGGGTCAATTGCCGAAGCTCTAAAAAAATCTGGCGAAGCGCACGGTATGGAAGTACAATGCGATGCTTGGGTCGAGGAAATTCTGATTCGGGATGGTCGAACTTATGGCGTTCGCTTAAGGTCGGGCGAAATAATCCACGCAAAACGTGTGATATCCAACGTCAATGTGAAATGCACTTTCCTTGATATGGTGGAGAAATCTCATTTACCCGACGACTTCGTTGATAATGTCAAAGGGTTCCGCAGCCGTGGGATGGGCTTCAAACTGCTTTGCGCGGTCGATAGACTGCCCCAATATAAGGGATTTAGCAAGGAGAAGACTGGTACCGAATATCCTGCTTATGCCCATATCTGCCCAACGCCAGAGTTTCTAGAGCGCGCCTTTCATGACGCTAAATTTGGTTGGTACTCATCAGAACCATTTCTTAGCCCTAATGTACCAAGTTACACTGATAAGACCCTTGCGCCCAGTGGAAAGCATGTTGTTGCGTTTCAAGGCGGTGTGACGCCTTATGAGTTGAAAAATTCTGATTGGGATAAGGAGGGACCGCAACTCGTAAAAAATGCATTCAACGTGATGAACAGGTTCGCACCAGGTTTTTCCGAGAGCGTTCTTGACTATAAACTTATTACACCCCGCGATATTGAGGCCGATATTAACTTGCCCGGTGGCAACTCGCAGCATGGTGAATTGGCACTAGACCAGATTTTCTTCATGCGCCCAGTGCCGCGTTACGCGGACTATCGGTCACCGGTGAAGTATCTTTATCAGTGCGGGGCATCAACCCATCCTGGTGGAGCGGTTTCCGCCATTCCAGGGCACAATGCGGCCCGGGAAATCTTGGCGGATTGGCGATGGAAGAAGTGATTTTTTGATGTCCGGTCGTAGCTCTGTCTTGACAAGGCTATGCAGTTAGGATTAGCTCAAATGAATACGTATGCACAGCTGGGTTGGAAAGTAGCTGAAATTCAGTTACGCAAAAGAAATCTGCACCCTTATGTACCGAAACAGCTGGGCGAATTGGGGGAGTAACCTCCGTTAAACCGCCTTATCTGAAGAGATGAGGTAAAATCATTGAGGTGGAGAATAGTCCACCGAAACACCAACAGGGAGTGAACACAATGTTCTTTAAGAAAATATCTGTTGCCGCAGCGGCAACGGTTTTCGTAGTCGGCACGGCTTCTGCAGATTGTACCAACACGGTCTCCGTGAAGACAATTTCAAATGCGTTTCCGGCCTATGAAACTATGACTGCAGCCATGGCCGCTTGCGGGAATGTTACTTCGGAACTTGACAAAGACCATCGGCTAAAAATCGTTGATGCGTTCTCGGCCAATCCATCACTTTATTCCATTACCAGTGTAACGAACTCAACTTCGGTGCCAATGATCGATGCTGATCTTTTGAGACCGCTGGATGACCTGGTCGCGAAATTTGGACAGGATCTCAACCCGAATCAATTCGTCAAGATCGATGGTAACATTATGGCTATTGCAGCGTTCGCAAACACGCAGCATTTGATGTATCGCGAAGATATTCTATCTGACCTTGGTATTGATGTACCAACCGACTGGGCAGAATATATTTCAGCTGCCGAAAAAATTCAGGCAGCAGGGGTTGTTGATTATCCTATCGGTCATTACACAAAGGACGGTTGGAACCTTGCATTTATGTTTGTAAACCATTTCCTTGGGGAAGGTGGCGATTTCTTCAACGCTGACTGGACACCTTCGATCAACAATGAGAAAGGGGTTGCTGTGCTGGAACGAATGGCCAAACTTGCGTCATTAATGGATCCAGAATATCTGGTTTCAGACACCACTTTTGTGACCAAACAAATGCAACAAGGTAAAATCGCTATGGCGAACCTATGGGCGTCTCGGGCTGGCGCGGTCAACGATCCAGCTGAATCAACAGTTGCTGGCAAAATTGTAATGGGGGCAGGTCTGAAAGGATCAGCAACTTTGGCATCAACCATTTGGTGGGACGGCTGGTCCATCGCTAAGAACATCAGCGATGAAGAAGCTGAAGCAGCAATGAAAATGATCGTTGCCTCAATGGCACAAGATGTAATCAAAGCCAATAATGACGATACTATTTGGCTAGCACCGGGCTTTGTACCAGGAGCAGCTGCCGAAGGCGCATTTGCTACTGCAGCAGGCGGGGCGCCAAACTACCCAATGAACAAGTATATCGGTTCAATGCACGGCGCACTTGGCTCAGGTCTCGCTGCTTTTATGACTGGCGACAAGGATGCAGCTACAACACTGGCTGATATCGAAGCCGCTTATATCACTGACGCGAAAGAAAAGGGACTTTTAAACTAAGTTCTCAGCAAAAGCCTTGAGGCGGCCTTGCGGCCGCCTCACCCATTTATAGCAGGGTCAAATAGTGAAAAGTAAAACGCTTTGGATGTTTATAGGACCGTCAGTCTTCATGATGTTCTTATTTATTGCTGCCCCCCTGGCTTCTGTACTTTGGCAAAGTGTCCATGTGACTCAGCCGATTTATGAACAGGTTGAAATTGAAACTTGCACACCTGGCTTGCTGGGTTCCACCTGCGAGGTTGAGCTTAAGACGCGGCCAATACTTGGTGATGACGGGAAGATCATCACTAATACCACATATGTCGGTCTACAAAGCTATCGCAATGTATTAGAGCCTGAAAAGTTACGATCAGCGATAGAGAACCGCAATTGGCAAGAGTTTGAAAATATTCGTTTCTGGTCGGCCTTGCGATTTACGCTTGTTTTTACCATTCTCACATTGCCTCTAGTACTTGGCACTGGTCTTTTGATTGCGTTGGCTGTCAATAACACACTCTCACGGCTTAAAGGGCCTGTGATTTTCGTGTCACTTTTGCCGTTCATTGTCACACCAGTTATTGGGGCCTTGGCCATCCGTTGGCTGTTCATCGGAGATGGTATACTGACTGCCGGGCTAGAGTGGTGGTTGCAAAAAGACATCGCCATGTTTGCGCAAGCCTGGACAATTGAGTTGATGATGTACATTTACCGGGTCTGGCACGTTGCGCCGTTTACTTTTGTTGTCTTCTACGCTGGGCTTCAAACTGTAGACCAGGATACTCTAGAAGCGGCATTCATCGATGGTGCCAGCCGGTGGCAGCGATTGAGATATGTGATTATCCCACATTTGATGCCACTTGTAGTATTTCTGACGCTAATTCATCTTATGGACGCGTATCGGGTCTTTGAGGAGATTGTAGGATTCTCGTCTTCAGCGCATGTGATTTCGCTTCAATGGCTGACATACGAATTTTTGCTCCAAGACGGAACAGGAGCGCGTGCCATTAGTCGGGCCTCTGCGAGTGCAATGCTGACCATGATTGGAATTGCAGTTCTTCTGGCAATTCCGTTGCGCCGAGTCTGGCGCGAGCAACGAGAGCATTAATACATGTCTGCTCCTATACATCGCCAAACTCTTTCGCTAAAGGTTCTCTCCAACGGATTTTTGGTATTCTGGTGTTTCATCGCGGCGTTCCCAATTTTCTGGATCACAGTGATGAGCATCAAGACACCTATTGACGCTTTTGATTCCAACCCACTGCGTGTGATTATGGGCCCTCGAACCCAAGCCGATGTTGGAGGACTATCACTATTGGATATTGTTCTGGCACTGGCCCTGACATACCTCCTCATTCGTGTTGCTTTGAAATGGTTACCTGACAAAGTACGAAGTTTTATGCCAGCTGGCCAAGTTTGGCTCGGCTGGTTGATCGGTTGGGGCTCTTTCTGTTTAGTGACGTTGATCCTGTTTGTAGTTATCCTTCCGAGTGTTTTGAACGTGCTTAACCCTGTTTTTGGCCCGCTAGGTGTGGATGTTTTGGGATTAACAACAGAGCACTATGAAGCCGTTTGGATTGACCGCGGTTTCATGCATAATTTTACCAATTCTCTGATCGTAACCTGCGGTGTTGTCTTCGTATCGTTAACGGTGGGTACGCTGGCAGGCTACGGGCTTGCACGCTCAGACTCGCTAATTGCTTTTTGGTTATTGATTCTAGCGTTAGTTTTTCGTGCGTTACCGCATTCAGTATTAGTTACAGGATATTTGCCTTACTTCATCTCTTCTTCAGAGTGGCTTGAGCCAATACTAGGCCAAGCAGCCCCAACACTTTACGGCAAGCCCTGGGCAGTTATCGCAGTTCTGGTCGCTATCAACCAACCGTTCACAATCTGGATGCTACGTTCGTTTTTCCAAAATATCCCACGGGAGTTGGACGAGGCTGCTCGTGTTGACGGCTGTTCACATTTCCAAACGTTTCGCCTCGTGATTGTTCCGGTTATGTGGCCTGGAGTTATCACCACCGGGCTTTTTAGTTTCCTTCTGGCTTATAATGATTTTTTGGTAACCTCGCTCTTATTGGATGCCCAGAATATGACCATGGTGCCTGCCATTGCAAACATGTTTAATCGTGAGACCACAGCCTCGGACGAGGTGCAAGCTATCGCGGCTGCCGTATCAATCACAGCGCCATTGTTCATTTTGGTGATGGTGTTCCAGCGACAGATCGTCAGCGGTCTTACCGCTGGTGCCGTCAAGGGTTAAACGATGGAAACGGCCAGTTTTTCGCAACCGTCACGTCGACGCATCAATCTTATTTTGTCTCCCTACGCTATCACAAGTCTGGTTAATATTTCTACTTTACGCGCCGCGTTAAGAGATTTCAGACAGGACTGAAAATGTATTACCTAGAACTTGGAGACAGCCAGAATTTGATCGTTCAAAACCTTGGATAAAATCAGATAAAAGTGATTTTTGGCAATAGTTTAGTGCTCCAAAATACGATCGTAACCACAGTTCATTTTTACGGCTTAGACTATTGACATATATTTCTTGTGGACCGTAGATAAGTAGAATAATACCCTAAGCTGCAAGGGATAGTGATTATGAGATACAAGGCTTATGCTGCAACTATGCAGAGTGTTTGGTTCAGCGACGACGAAGGTAAGAGCTGGAATAGATTGCTTACACCGACAGGTGGATTTTATAACGAGGCAAGGGTTTGGGCGGTTCACACCCATATGGACAGGCCCGGCGATCTATTGGCAGGAACGGATCAAGGGCTGTATCGATTTTCAGAGGTAACTGGTAGATTTGAATATATCCCATCGCCGATGGACAGTCTACATATTTTGCAAATTGCTCAGGATCCTCATGACCCAAACTTCATTGTTTGCGGTACTCGTCCAGGTGAAATCTTCATCTCAGAAGACAACGGTGAAAACTGGACACGCGCGACGCTAAATGCCTCAACCGAGTGCTGGTTCATCAACACTTCTCGCGTTACGTCGATCCATTTTGATCCAAAGGATCGCGATACGATCTGGATTACAGTCGAGATTGATGGCGTGATCCGTTCAACCGACCGAGGAAAAACTTGGGAGTTGATTATTCGCGGTCTTCACGACAATGACACTCACGACCTTGTTTTTCGCGATTACAAGGATGGTCGGCGCACAATCCTCTGCTCGACAGAAGATGGGGCACATAAATCAATCGATAATGGCGCAACTTGGGAGCAATTGAAAATTCCACTAGCCAAATGGGACTATTTCCGAAGCCTCAAGCAACCTGCTGAAAACAGCGATATCGTCATTGCTTCTGTGGGAGATAAGCCATCTGGTGAGGCAGGCAACCTATTGATAAGTCAAGATTTTGGTGAAACCTGGGATATCTGTACGATGTCGCATAAAGTTAATTCAACTATATGGTCTATTGGAACCAATGCGGCCGATACGTCTCTATTGTTTGCCGCGACAATTTTTGGTCAGATATTCAAAAGTACAGATACTGGTAAAAGTTGGAACAAAGTCGACCGTGAACTGGGGGAGATCCGCATGATCACCTGGGCACCAATCTGAACAGTGTCAACGAAAGGAAAAAAAAATGTCGTTGTTTCTATTTAAGCCACATATCGAGGGTCCAGAAGGAAATATCACTACGCCCGATGTTGTGATTGACCGCGTGTTTGTCAACGGCGTACCAAAGTCTATCAATCTGGTTAATACGGAAAGTTATCATGAAGTAGATGAAAGTGATCTTGCTTATCCAGCCTATGGGATTATTGCCCTAGGGGGCGGTGCCTTAATCAGTCCAGCTGTCATTATAGGGTCAGAACGGATCTGCCTTTCGCGCATGGCTTGGCGCCTCAATAATCTCAATGAAAATGTTGGTGCGGTTACTTTAAATGGTATAAGTCTCTCAGCTCTAAAATTGCCAGCTAATCTTATTGAAGCAGCTGGCGGCGTAGGCGATACACTCCCACGCGGATATCTATTGATCTGCGTGGCGTCGGAGACCAGCACTCATGCAACTCTTGTCGATCCAACCCTGAAACGCGAACTGAGACATCGATTAAAATTGTCCCTAATTTCTGAAGATCGCTGGGGCGGTGTTCGCCCGTTACCACGTTATTCAGTGGGTCCAATGATGAAAGATATTCCACATTTCATCTAGCTGGCGGTAGTTTTGAAAGCAATAATACTTACTTTTCTTTACGTACTGTATCGAAAGCAACGGCATAAGATCTTCTTACTCTGACTAGTAGCTGAACCTTTAAAATCGAGACGCACATCAGTCGGGATGGATGTGATGCAAAAGTCCTTTGCCGCAAATCAAAATGACACTTTCCACATTCCTGAAGCTGAATTTTATCAGCACACACTCCCTGGCCCAGTACTCTTATATCTTAAAGGCAAAGAGTGCCAAGATCGCGTCGAACAACACCTCTTCACAGCCTAAACTATCAGCAGAGCTTCGATCTAAAGGAAACCTTCAAGGAATTTTACTGATAAAAATCACAATTATTACCGCCAACGACCGATTAAGACCTGTCACAAAGTGAGCGGCTAAGCCACAACCATAGCACCATGAATTACACAGATGAGAAAAGGCTAACGTCACAACAGTTGTCTCAGAATTATTGAAAAGACTATCCCTTTTGCGAAATTCGCAGACTGCTAATTTCAACTCTAAAACAGTCAGTTAATTTTGTGGATTGTAAAGAGTTTTTTTCAATTTTTCTCCACAAGGACT
>Ga0315330_10000867_pt1 | contig 19817 bp, 25 predicted proteins | sample M140m34915metaG_FD_203453 | JGI IMG/M metagenome (GOLD analysis project Ga0315330, IMG submission 203453) | Ammonia-oxidizing marine archaeal communities from Monterey Bay, California, United States - M1 40m 34915 | ecosystem: Environmental > Aquatic > Marine > Intertidal zone | place: USA...
GAAGCAGCGTCAATGTTTTCTCTTAAATTCGCGACGGTAGTCGTAAATTCAGCAGACACGGTACAACAACCTCTCTTGTGGTCGTACTGTTCTGTTGAAAACTCTACGAACTCATCCAAGTCGTATGGGTTCTCCCGAATTGTTTCCGCAATAAATTGCTGGAATGCGAAATCGCCGCGGTCATAGTCCTCCAAAAAATCAGCCTCCCTCATTGCTTCAAGCGCGTTGGTGTCCCCGAATGATGTCCTTACCGCAAGCTGAGTGTCGGTGATCAACTCAGCAACTCGATCTGCTGTGTCTGTCTCTCGAACTGCGTTCTCCTCCAAGTCTCCGGTCGAATGCCAGCCCTCATGCTTGTCTTCATATGTCAGTGTGACGATTGTCTCGTCAGTTACATCCAAGTTGTTGATGGTGTCAATAATTGTTACAGTCATTTTTTCTCCTTTATTTGTTTTTGTGATAACTGCTTATCTATAATGATTATAGTACCTTACTATAATTTTGTCAATACTTATTTATTGTTTTTTTATTTTATTTTTCTTAGCTTCAGAAGTGCTAACTCTTTCTTTTTGCACTCTAGCATAATGTCGTGCATCTGCCCATGATTATCTACTGGTCTTTTGATAAAATCTGAATGAGCTTGTTTGCGAATTTTTGGGTCGCCGTATTCAAGAGCTTTCGACTCCGAGACGTGAACAACGGGAGTGACCCAGGGTGGCCAGGTTTTGGCGGCGAGCTTGACTGCTTCTTGTTCTGTGAGTCCTCCGGTGCAGAATCGATGGTGATGGTAATCGAAAACAATCGGGATTCCAGTTTTGTGATGAATTTTTTCATAAATTTCCTTTGTGCTCCACATGCTTTCCTTGTCGTCGTTCTCCAAGGTAAAGCGTTTCTTGGTGTTTTCATCAAGTCCGCCAGGTCTGTGGAAGTTCTCGATGAATCGTTTTGCTGTTGTGTCCTTGTCTCCGTATGTGCCGCCGACATGGATGTTGATCTTGTTATAGTGGCTTGGCTCGAAACCCATCATGTCAAAGATACGAGAGTGCATGTTCAGGTCCTTGTAAGCCTTCTCTACGACGTGTTTATGGGGTGAACCAAGGCAATTGTAAGGCCCAGGGTGAAACGTCAGTCTATGACCATTTCTCGTGGCGTATTCACCAATCAGTTTGAGGCGGCGCTTAATCTCTCTGATGTCTGGCAGGTCCTCGTATTCATACTCTGATGCCCACGGAAAGATGTCAGAGGACATGCGATAGAACTTGATGTCGTTTTGCTCATTCCACTTTAGGATTTTGAGTAGGTCCATGATGTTGTCGAGAGCAAGTTCGGATGCGTACTTGATACCTTTAGCTTTGAACGTTCTTTTAATCATAGAACGGTTAGTCATGATGCGCTTAGACTTGGGCACATCGGATAATGTCATGTTGATACAGGCATAGCCGTAGTTCTGCTTCACAGGGATTTCCTTGATGTTGTGATTGTTTATAAATTATAGCTTAGATTGATGGAAAAGTCAATAACTATTTTCTTTTTCTTTCTGTTACAATCAGAGTGCCGGTGTTGTAGCTATCTTTCTCGCTAGTGTGCCACCCATATTCTCTCACTATGTTGTCTACAAGGGATTTCATCTCGGTGGAGTGCCCTGTTATTATTTGGCACGGAATTTCTACAAAGTTTAGAAACCTCCTGACCAATTCATCAACCTGGTGGTGTCTTATTCCGTGAAGGTCTAGCTCCTCCATTCTTAACCTCTAACTTAAACAGCCAGCTCGTGGAAATAAATCCCAAGTTTGCGTGCACTCTGTTTCCATCTGAAACCTTTTTATCAAAAAAGCCTTCAAACTTAGTTCCCGGCTGGATCTGAACTAAAGCTTTTTCTGTGTGTCGTTTACTAACTTTTCCCTCGTCTTCTTTGAAACCCAAGATAACACCTATCCACTCTTTCCCATAAAGTATGTGAGTAACTAAGTCACCTATCATCAGGTCCTTGATTTTCGATGAGGTCTGGTCCATAATAAGAAAGCGCTCCCACAATAACTAGGCAGAAGAGCCACAAGATTAACAGGATGTTTCTATGTTTATTAATTATTTCTCCAAAGAAAGAGAGCTGCTGTAAGAAGTGCTGCAGCAATCGCCAAAGGCCAGTCAACTTTTCTTCTTTTCATAAGAGTTTACCTCAGTTAGTCTACTTAGATCAAGCATGCACTTCTCTATTATGTCGCTTCGATTGCGAGTTTGGGCGTCAGCTATTATCAGGTTCAACTTTTCGAAGGCTGCATCGCAGTTAATATAAAATTCGAAAGCGTTGAGTGTCGCGACAAGACTTGAGTGAAGAATAGATCTAGATGTGCAACTAAACTCTGAGCGGCCTCGGTCTGTGACGTCGACTGTGATGATCACCTCTGTTGACGCGTCAGACCCAATGTCGCTTTCCGATTTTTTGAAACTTGGATTGACTTGATAGTCCACAAGCCTCAGGTTCCTCAAGCTAGGACTGCCTTCAACATATTTCGAGTGGCATGCCTTGAACATTCCGTCGACGAAACCTTTTGCTTTCTTTTCTGTTATCTCTATGCTCCTCTGGGCCTCGCCTGTTGTTTCGCTTATAGCCAAACTAATGGAAGTAAAGTCGTTTTTCCAAGATTCTTCTACTGTTATGTCTAGTGGTTGCAATTTTAGCGACTGAGATTTGAGTGTCTTTTCTAAAAGTTCTTTTAACTTTTCTCTCTTGAACTCTTGTGGAGTTTTCTTCATTCTATTCCAATCTTATGAGTCCGGAAGAGAGCTTAAATAAAGATTGAACGTTCTCTAGCCTCTTAACATCTCTGACTATTCTAGCTTTTACGTTTTCCGGAGTGTTCATGTCTCCCGGGGTGGATGGTATGAATTTTATAGCCAGGCCGGCGATATATCGACCCTCAGCTATCTTCTGATTCCTTATAGCAACCGTAACAATCGTTACGTTTGGTAGGGCGCGCATGTCTGCGAGTATGTCATCCAGGCCGCGAGTCTTTTCTCCCTCAGCCGTCAAGCTGTACGCTATCATACAATAAAATTTATAGATGCCTCTCTGTCTTGAGCGCCCTTTTTCTTCTCCGAGTAGTTGTGATTCTAAGCCTTGGTAGAATCTATTCTCAAACAAATCGTCGTCTTCATCTTCGTCTCTGCTTCTGTCTACGCCAGCCTCGGCGTCCAGCATTGCCGCCATAAGCTCTTGCATCTGGACACCCCTATTCTCCAATGCTCTGCAATCTTCCGCACAAAAGGCCTCGAAACCTTCTGCATCTTCGCCGTGGTAAGAATCGTACCCGTCGAATCTAAGCTCCAATTTAGCATAGCCATCTTCAGTGTAACAATTTACTTCTCCAGACATGTCAGACCATGGTGGGCCCATTTTTTGCAAATTCTCTGAAAACTTAGACTCGAAGTCTCTCCAAAAACGATAGTCTTTACTCAGGAGCACGTTCCCTGTTTCATCCTCGTACTCCGGTTTGTCTAAATCCCAGAGTACCTCCAGGTTCGCGTAGAACATAACAGAAGGCGGCTGACCTGGTTCTCGGTTTCCCATTTCCCAGTGTGGGCTAACAAACTCGTATTCTTCATCGGCCATTCGTTCTGCTTCTTGGCAACGTCTCTCTGTCGCCTGCTCAGGATCTGGTGGTGGGTTGTGTTGTATCCATTCTTTTGATTCCCTCAGAATTTCTCCTACTATCGAGAAGGCTTTTGATTCTAATCCTGCATCTGTCATCGACTTCGGCTCATCTCTAAAATTCGCTATAGCATCGGCAGCTGCCTTTTCTTGCAAGCCCTTGAGGTGTCTCTCTACTATTTCGTAAATATCATCCGGATCCTGCGACTTGTTTGGGCCATCCCATATCATTGTTAGATCACCGTCTTGATCAAACTCTAAAGTAATCAAGTGGTCTTTGTCGCCTTCTGGGATCCCTGAAAAATAAGCCATAACAAATGCCTTACCTTCTTGTTCGGTGTATCTGTTAAAATAGTTTAGTTTAGATTTCGTCGAGATGCACCAATTTGTTAGTCGAGGGTTTTGGCCGTAGTAGCACGAAGATTGTGTTGTGAGTGGACGCACAGCAAAAATGCCGTTTTCATTGTAAACGAGTTCTGAGTCTTTTTTAGCCAATTCTTTATCTTTTAGGTGCCTCTTTCTTTCTCCGGCGGACTGTGGCAAGGCTTGCAATTTTTGAGTGAGGGTATCGAAAGTATACTTGTTTATGTCTTTCTCATCGATTCTCTGCTGATTTCTATGGAAGTCCGTAACTAAACCCATCACTTGATCAAAGAAGGTCTGCGCGGTGTAACCATCTTTCATAACATGCTTGCCTTCTGAGTTTTTGATTGTAAATTTTTGATAAAATTCTTCCATGCACTTGCAGGCAAACATTATGTATTTTGACATGCCCTGGGGTCCGAATTGACTTTTCAGTTGTGTCGCGAGGATATCCACCACTCCGAACTCGTTTGTTATTCCAAACTTTACCATGGCTAGTTTCTTTTTGCTTTCTGCTAACAAGTTAGCTAACCTATAGCCCTCCTCCATCAGGAGGACGTTCTTAGATTTTATTGGTGTGCGGATGTAGTTCCGCCATGAGTCATTAAAATTCATATTATAATTATAACCTTTTTATAATAATTAGTCAAGGCGGAACTTAAGGGTTTAAGATTTAATTGATTTCAATGGATAAAGGCTTAACTTCTTCACGTTGTGGCACTTTTACCGTCAATAAACCATTCTCAAACGAGGCTTTTGCTGATGATAGGTCCAGGTCGTCATCATAGTTTACGTAAGTCTTTGTAAAGTTCCTACGAGCTATTCGGCTTCTCTTTTCATTTTTCTCATCAACAAGGCCAGCGATAGTGATGGTTCTCTTCCCAGGCTGAATGTCTATGGCTAATTCTTTCTTCTTGAATCCCGCCAGGGCAAACTCCAAAACAGTAGAACCATCGTCGTCTCGATAGATGTCGGCGACGGGATAACCCTTAGTGGATTGCTTGAGAACATTAGAGAACAAATCTCCATCGTTGAAAAAATTATCAAACACCTCGTTGATAACTTGATGGCCTAGTAGGCCGGGTCGGTATGTAGTAATTGCATTCATTGTTATTTCCTCCTTATTAAGCAAGTTACATTTTGTAGCTAAATTCCTTTCGGCAATTTGTCTACTTACATAGTATAAACACTATTTATTATGTTGTCAAGTGTTTAGGAGAAGAAATGAATTATAAAATTTTAATGGAAAACTGGAGAAAACATCTTTCCGAAGTCGATACTATGGATCCGGGATTTGGCGGGACAGGTAAGACAAGTGGTAAAGACTTCGCAGACGCGTGCCGAACAGGGTGGAGCGCGGTGGACTTTAGAAACTCTTTTGATCAAAGCATTCGCGGGTTGCCCTCTATTCTTCAAATAATAAAATCAGTGTCAAAAGATAAAGACATCTTGGCAGTCTTATCTGAACTTGGTAACAAAGATTTCATAAAAATAGTACACAAAACAGACACGTCAGCAATGTCTGACGAAGAAAAGGGCAATTTGGCACAAATGTCAGCAGAGTGGAGCGGTGAAGACGAGGGTTTAAGGCTTTTTGTTATTAATTGGCCGGCTCTCATAAATCAGTCTAGCGCGGGCGCTATGGAATTAATCAATAATTTCGCTAGCTTTCATGATACATATCTAAGTACCTCCAAAAATGATCGGGATCGCCTATGGTATTTGAGAGGTGGGGTCATAAGGCCGAACCGGGTTGATGAATTTGTCAACTTTTACGGATTTCTCGTATTGTTACTTATCAGTCTAACCGTTGTGCACGAATTGGCTCACGCGTTTGACCCTGATAACTTATGGAATAATTTAGGCGCCGCCAAGAAAATTTGGGCAGCCTTAGAAGACGGCGGCGATGACATGTCATCAAAGTATCTGCCGGCGATGATTACCAAGGCGCTATCGGCAATAAAAAAAGAACCAGAAAAGAAAGATCAAATAGAAAAATCTCATCAGGCGCGCGTAGAATTCTTTGCAACCAACAGAGAAAAGGACTTTCTGAATGATCTCTCTTCGAGTGAGATGTTTAAATCATTGTTCTCCCCACGTTTGGGACCTTTAAATTCTGGGCCCTTTGATCTAGAAAAATGCGCAGTAAGCTCTTGGTTAGCGCAACCTTCTGAGCGAAGGTTTAAATTAGCAGACAAGTCCAAAAGAACAAGCTTCAAAGATGCGATAGTTCAGTGGCGCAAAATGATGACTAGCAACTGTTCAGGTCAAATGGCTCGATTTATAAAAATTCAAGATGACTACATAAGTTCATATCAGAAAAGTTGCAGCGTTAAAACAGGGAAAATGATAGGCCCTGAAAGTCTTTCCGGTATCGCTGCCGGAGAAGGTGACGATAGATTGGCTCCAGACTCCCTAGAAGACAGAGAAACGATAACAAAGTCTCGAAGATCTTCAGGATTGAACGAAATAAAGATAAAAATCAAAACGAAATAAAGATAATCTCAAGTCAAAACCTCTATCTTAGGGGCCCGGGACTATTTATTAACGTAACAAAGCGGAGAAAACAACCTTGAATTTAAAAAAAATAATAAAGCAAGAACTTGAAAGATTAATTAAAGAGATCGATGTCTCAAGCCAAGCAATGAGCTTACCTAGTGCAAGTATTGAAAAAGAGAAGGACTTGGTCAAGTCAAAGCCAGCGAGCGTTTCCATTTTAGACCAGGGCATTGGCGAAAAGTGCGACTTCTGTTTTAAGCCAGAAAACTCTAACAGTCCCGAATGTATAGAATGGTTTACAAGTGAACCTGGTGGATATGCCGGGGCTCTTGCGCGCTGTGAGCAGAGTCCAGAATCTCCCGTTTATAAGAGCAAGAAAGTGAGGGCCGGGTGCGGTAGGGGCTTAGGTGCAAGCGGTATACGACTTTTCAGGTCAGAACTAAGAAAACAAGGAATCAAAACGTTGTCCACTAAGAATGCCTCCAAGATGCTTCAAGTTCTATTGAACTATGTTAACCCTGCGCTGCCAGGTGGAGCAGGACACAAGCGGATGGTCGTTGATGGTATCTTGGGGGCCGCGACAAGAAAAAGTATACAATTCTTTCAGGAAAAAACACCTGGTATGAAAATAGACCAGTGTGCCGGGTCGGGTACACTGTCTGCCGCCTTGAAACAATACTACAAAAAGTACAAAGGGTCTAACATTTCTTATTTATACAGAGATGCCACGAGAGGCAAAGGTACAACAATTGACTCAAAGGGAGAAGTACTTCCAGCTTTTCAGGCTCTGCCGTCTCAGATTCACAATCAACTTGAACATGTTCAAAAATACCTCAAAAGAATGAAGTCAAATTTTATCATTGTTGATGATGCAAATCGAAGACTTTACATCTTTAATCCAAAAGAATCTTACCCAGGAAGTGGGCCGCAATTATTAGCGGCGATGCCTGTGATAACAGGTCTCCACAAGGGAGATCGAGTTACTCACCATTATGCTAAGTTTTTTGAAGACTTTGGACTCTTAAGGAAGTATGCGCGAATTAAGAAAAAAGCTGAAGAGACAGGCGACGAAAGGCCGGTGATTGAGTTTACAAACAAAGCGTTTAGTGCTTGGTTGCAATATTTGAACAAGCACAGAAGTAGGAAGACCAGCGCTGCTATCTTCAGTATCACCAGTGTCCTCGAAACACAGACGAAAAAAGATAAGGCTGGTTATGGAAAGGCTATAGTCTACATACGAGATCCTAAAAATCCGGAGTCGGCGGCGGCAATACACGGTACAGGAGTCAAAGCAAGGGTCCGGCAGCTACAAAAAGCAGGTAAGGTCTTTGATTTAGATCCGAACAACAGTAAAATAAAAGCCATAATAAAGAAAGTCGGAAGTTACGGATGCATCAATGTTGGGGCCAGAGGGTTAGAAAAATTGAAGTCTCTCATCAGTCCTAACGATTCTCAAGTCTTTGTGCTTCCGGAAGACTCCACTAAAATTTTAAACTACGACGACTTTCTTGATTTCAAGAAAGCTTCGGATGGTGCAAGAGACAAATACTTTAAAAAATTGTCAAAAGCGGGAGTTTATAACGCTAGTGCTGCAGCGCTTCTTGCGAAGGCAGATTCCAGTAAAATAGAACAGGTGGACCCTGAAGATGTATCTGCCATCAAGAAGTCTATGGGGCGCGCCGGTATAGGTACCACGAAAGATTTTACAAGCTTTGAAAAAGACAAGTGATTATCTACTAAAACTATCCCACCTGGCGCGGTAGCCGCGGACATCAATGTGTAGGCCATGTGGGTGCCAAGAGTATTTTCCAATTCCGCCGGTACTTCGTATAACTTGCCTGTTCAAGATCTCATATACAATGAGCTTGTCTTCCATGTCTGCAGTGCCGTTGGTGTTGACATCCCCAACATCAAAATCGAGTGCATCTCCGGTTATGTGCTTGCTCGTGTAAGCGCCGCCTTCACTGTCGTTATGTTTTGGGTGTCTGTGTCCGGCCGTAATCTTTATGTTATCAGGGTTGTGGCCCATCTTTTTTAAGGCGTCGCACATTTCTATATACTTATAGAGAACTTTCTTATTTAACAAGACCGGAGTCTTATCTTCGAATTTAGGACCAGGTGATGTTAAGTCTCTAATCGTGTTGTTGCCCAAAATCTTGGTATTCATCATAGACTCGGGTACCAGGTAATAAGTTCGTGAACCAAGAGCGTATGCATATTTCTTGTGATCGAGGCCTGATTTTTTCAAATAATCTGCTCCAAGTTTGGATGCGTGCACTTTCTGCAGATTTGATAAAATCTGATCTATTTTTTGCTTTGTAGTTACTTTTTCTTGCTTGGTAACCTTGGTTTCTTTGACTGGGTTGTTACCCGCGGATAAAAGCAACGCTAGTGTGGCGATTATTGTTTTTTTGAAAGTTCTCAATTTTATTTTCCTTCTTTTTATCAATCTTTCTATGATTATCATAGCGCGAATCACTCAAAATGTCAATAAAAAAGTTGAATTAAAATTATCAACACTGCCAAAGAAAAACAGATCATAGTCTTTGTTGTGAGCATTGATTCACCAAGAAGGAACCAGGTCAAAACAGGAAACAGTATTAAACCTGCGGACGAGCCGATGAATCTTGCGGTCCATACAGACCCCGTTGCTTCGACTATTATCTTCCACGCATACCAAAAAGAAATAGATGTAGGCACTCCCATGACAAAAGCTGCAGCGATGGGCTTGTTCTCCCACCACTCTGACAGGTACTGCGTGTTTAACTGGAACCACCCTAGGGTTTGGCCCAAAAAGAAAAGAAAGACACCAAGATATACTGACATTAATGTGACCAAATTGCTGCGTTGGAGTATGTCGCTCTTTGTGACGCCTCCACTACTTTTGACATAGTTAATACACTCTTGAATTCCGCATTAGGCAGATAGAGTGTGTCAACAGAGTTTTCGAGAGCCTGGGACAAATACTCTTCAAAGATTGCTTTTAGGGTGGTGGCGCATGCCGTCGCGTCCAACAACGAGGCCCTCTCGGAATCAGATAAGGGATAAAGCCCTGACGTTACGTCTTGTGTTAATGAGTTTAGTCGATAATAAGCTGGTATCATCGCATCGTAGATGGTCTTGAGCACCTCTATCTTCACTGGTGTTTCTTTACTCATTTGATCTATCTAACAGGTCAGTATAGCCTCCGATTTTTTTGACCAATCCAGAATCTAAATCGTTTGATAAAACAATCGGAACAGTTGGGTGATCATAGAACTCCTTACACTCTTCTAGAAACTCTTCGTCGCTTATATAGTCCAAGAATTTAAACTCCAAGTTATTTGCTATACAAAAATCCTGAGCGTGGACGCAAAAAGGGCAGTTGCTTCTGCCATAAATTAGTATCCTGTCAGTCATTTAATAACACCTTTCCTGTTCCATTGATTGTTTTGAACAATTCTTCTGCTGTTCCCAGGACAATAATCTCTTCAATGTTTGTTCCCTCAGTGAATTTTAATATCGAATAGGACTTGGTAGAATAATTGTCTGGGCTCTCCTTCAATAAAAACTCTTTTGCTCCATCATAGTCCGACAAAGACAAAATACTGTTAGAGTTTACATAAAACTTATCCAGAGAAATAACTCTATTGTATCCTTTGTTTATTATTGACAACTTTTTAAGTTCCACTAGCATAGTTCATCCTACACTTTTCAACACAAAAGCACCAATGATACCAATAACAGTCGTGAATAGCGTCCAAATCATCCTGGAAGATGTTTGCTTCCAAGTCTCTAGTTCTCTCAATCTTGCATAAAGGCCGTTATCAGGATTATAAACTGCTTCTTTTATTTTCGCGACGTCTTCTGACATTTCTTCCTGCTTGTCTCTAACAACTTCAATACCGTTACAAACTTTATCTATCTTGTTGGTTAATTCCATAATGTCCTGCTGCTCAAACATGGCTAAATCCTCCCGCTTACCATTAATTAGTTAACTACTCCTGCACAATGCTGTGATTAGTTAACAAAAGAGTCGACGAAACTGAAACTGCGTTTTTAAGAGCACAACGAGTCACTTTTGCAGGGTCGATAATTCCAGATTGTAAAAGGTCGACTTTGTCTCCGGTGGAGAAGTCGATACCCTCGGATTCTTTACACTCCTGAACTGTCAACATCGCCACTTCCGGTGACATTCCTGCATTGCTTGCCATCTTTCTGAATGGTGCTGTGAGCGCCCGACGGAAAATTGAGAGCGCCGTTGCTTGGTCTTCGTTTGTGAAATTTGGAGCCACGGATGATGCGATACGCAACAAGGTGGTTCCGCCCCCGGGAACTACGCCCTCTTTCTGAGCCGACCTGACGGCTTCTAAAGCGTCTTCAATCCGATGTTTCTTCTCTATCATCTCTACTTGAGATGATGCACCCACGCGGATAATAGCAACACCAGAAGAGAGGCGAGTAACACGATCTTGGAGTCGCCCTGCTTCATGGATGTCATCAGTTTGCTTGATCTCTTCTTTAACCTTTTCAATTGTCTGGTCGATCTCTTCATGTGAACCCTCCCCATCAACAACCGTCGTCATGTTCTTTGTGATTTCTATACTAGTTGCTTTACCAAAATCACTCAAAGAAACCTCAGTCAACTTGTTCCCCATCTTTTGTTGAAAGAACGTTGCCCCGGTTGAGACCGCTAGGTCACTCATGATCGCTCTTCTTTGTTCGCCATAGTGTGGCGCTTTGATTGCCACAACCTTCATAGAACCTCGAACGGTATTCATAATTAGTGCAGCAAGCGCTTGACCTTCTATTTCATCTGCAACTATAACAAACGGTTGTCCTTCTCGGGCTGCTAGCTCTAATGCCGGCAGTATTTGGTTTATCTGTTCTACCTTCGAATCAGTAATAAGAAACATTGGGTTCTCATATCTGCACACGCCCCTTCTTTCGTCCGTAACGAATGCGGTTGCCGCATATCCGCCAGAGAACCTAAATCCTTCCACAAGATCTAGACTTGTCTCATGGCTACGCGCTTCTTCGATAGTAATGGATCCATTCTTTCCAACCTTATCTACCGCGGTAGACACCAGAGATCCGATTACTTCGTCGTTATTTGCCGAGATGGTTGCGATGTGCTTTACATCCTCTACGGACGAGATCGGCGTGGAAATTTCCTTCACTATCTCTGTCGCCTCAAGCATGCACTGTTCTAGGCCTCTCTTGATTTCTATGGGGGATACCCCTGAAGCAATGTGCTTGTTCGCTTGAGAAAGTATTTCTCTGGCTAATACGGTACTTGTGGTGGTACCATCGCCGGCCTCCGCGTTTGTTTGGGCTGAAACTTGCTTTACAACTTGCGCCCCTGCATTAACGTGCGGGTCTTCAAAGTTTATACTCTGTGCGACCGTGACTCCATCTTTAGTCACAAACGGGCTTCGTCCCTTTTCGTGAATGAGTACGTTTTGACCTTTCGGTCCGAGTGTTGTTGCTACGTAATCCGCTAGAGTGTTTACGCCTTCAAGAACTTTATTGCGGAGTTCAGTTCCGTGGCTGAGTTGTGTGGTCATTTTGACTCGCTTTCATGTTTGTATGTATATACTATAATGCATTTCGGTTGAAATGTCAAGGGGTTTGTTTATCTTTTGTTGACTGAAGCTCTTCTGTCTTTGAGATAACGTTTGTGGAGGCTTTGATCGCCTCTGCTGCTTGTTCGTCTTTCGTCATGCCGCCGGCGATATAAGCATAGGTGTTATCTTGTATTGCTTTTACGTTCACAAAAATGTCAAATAAAGACTCGTTAAGTAGCCCCGTCATTCTATTTAACACCTCCTGTGTATTCTTTCTACCGACGTTTATTGTGCCGAACTCGGCTTCTGTTTGGTTGGGGCCAAGCACGCGGCTGTTGCTGTAAGTGTGAACCTCTGCTACCATGTTCTGTGTTAGGCCAAACTGCTCTGTTGAAAGATAGCCGCGGGTTTGCACTAAGGCTGCCAGCTTTTGCTCTCTACTCATGGCGTTGTATTGCTTTGCCGACTCCTCTGGTGAGAACCAGTTACTCTTTTGGTTTAGAACCTTATCGCGTTCGAGTTTGCTCTTGCTAGCAGAATACTGCTTTAGTATACTAATCTTATCAGCGGCTCCACCGCCGTTGTTGGCAGCTTTGGCGCGTCGAGCAATGTTAATGGCAAGTCCACTACCGCCACTTATAGCTTTGTCATCCAAGTTGTACCTAGGTTCAGGTAGTGTGTCATTAATCTGGGCTAGAGTCCCTAGTACGACGTCTATTAGCGATTTGAACTCGGGGCCTGAGCCGTACATGGCAGAGGTACCTCTCTTAACATAAGGGGTCCTTGGTTCATAATCGGGGGCAGCTTTTTGCTCATCTGATAACTTATCATCAGGGTCGTGTTGTATGAAGAATTTATCACTTAGTTGAGTAGACCAGCTTAAGTTCTTAAGAAACTGTTCTGCAAACGCGTCGTCAACTTGCAGGGCTTCGAGGTTTTTTGCGGCGTAGACCTTATTCAGGGCCTCCAACTCTTTCCTGAAAGCTAGGGCGTATTTGTTTTCCATCTCTTCTGAGGATGGGTCTGCGATGCCTGGTAAATTGTCTATGAAGGTTTGGCCGCCTTTTGGCAATTGAATACACAACCTGGAGTGCTTTGAAGATTTAGAAAGTATATCGAAAATGTTATCTAGAGTAAAGTCAAACCTATACCACCTCAAGAAACCATTGACGTCCTGGCCTTCTTTTTGGCCATCTTCGAAGCGCTTAGTCACAGCAACATAACGCATAAGATCGTTGTCAAATTTAGGGTTCGTTATATCTCCAACGAGATCTCTAAAAGAGCCTCCAACGTGTAGGTTTCCGTCTTGATACAGTTTCAAACTTACGGGCATGGCGGTGCCGTCACTTCTAGAAAGAAAGTCTGCAATAGTCCCGGTATTGGCGGGTATTTGCTCACCCTCCATTAGAACAGCTAGGAACGCTTCGAAACTAAAACCCGCAGAGGCAGCGTTAAAATTCGCTATGACCTTTGTCAGTGTCTTGTAGAAGACCAGGTAGGACAAAGCTGTTGCTATTTGTTTGGCTGCCGAAGTGTTTCCTTCGGGTCCGAACATCTCTTGCATTGCAGCATCGGGATTGTCATAGAAATTAGAAAGTGAAGCGATCTTTTCTACAAAGTCCCCACCTTGGATGTTTTCCAAGAACTGCAACAGCTTTTGTCGCTCAGGGCCGTTAACTGGATTATCACCTCCTGCACCTGTGACATCAGTCCAGCCTAATTCTGTGACTGCTATTTCGGGAATAGCATCCAAGGTCATAGTCATAGACTTTCGCTCGTTGAGAAACTGTTCCTTAAGTATAGCGATTGGGCCTTTGCTTGACCTAAACAATCTACCCTTCTCCACCTCGAAGACCTCTTCGATGAGACCGAAAAGATCTTTCATGGTTGATATGGTAGGTTTCTTGTTATTCTCTGATAAAAATTCTTCGTGCCATGCCATCTTACTTCTCCTCTGTATAATTAGATGATTTCATCTGCAATTCCCATCTTTATGGCTTCTTCTGCTGAGATGTACACGTCTTTTTGTGTCTTTAGAAGCTTTTTTATCTTAGATGGTGTAAGTTTTGTGTAGTTCGCAAGAGTTTCGATGTATCGGTCTTGGACCCACCTTATCTCGTCAAGCTCATTTTCCATGGAAAAGATCGTCCCCCCTGTTCCTGCCATCACGTTGTGAAGCATTATGCGGCAATTTCGGCCGACTTTACGTCTGCCGGGTGTGCCTGCCGCCAAGATTGGGACGCCAGCTGACATTACTTTTCCTAGGCCGAAAGTCTCTATGTCGCATGTTCGCTGCTTTATTAGGTCCATGATGTCCAAAATAGAAAACATATCAGAAGCTATGCCGCCATGGGTGGAAATTATCATAGAGATGGATCTCGCGACGACAATGTCTTTACTTTCCGGGTTTGCAGGCTCTTCTTGAATAACCGTGTGTGAATTACTCTCTAAATATAACAGGGCAGCCACCACGTCGGCACCTTTTTGTTCAGTGATGTCACCGTACAAATTTATTGTTCTAAGCTCTTGGTCGCTATGTTGGGGTAGTTGTATATTGTTGACTATAACTATTTGATTATCGTCTTTTTCTTTAGATTTGCCCTTCTTTTCGGGCTTCTTCTTTTTCTTCTCCGGTTGAGATGTTATTCTTTCGATCATTATTGTGTCTCTCTTTTTGATGTTTGTTTATACTATCAGAAGTTTGTTGACTTTTCCACTCTTTTTTTCAGGCTTTAACCCTTCTAGTGATAAATAAAAAGCCCCACTTTTTAGGGCGGGGCTTCATATGTTACCAACGAGCTTTCACTTCTTACTTCTTAGTTGCGATTCATCTTTTTAGATACGATTCTTTGGGTGACTCTCTTAAGAACCTCCTCTATAATCGCTTCCTTGTTCTCGTATACGTCGGATCGCATTCCTGGAGCTTCTGGCTCCTCTTCAGCTGGGCCCTCATCCTCTGCGTCAAGGTCAGCTTCCATGTCGTCGTCTTCGAGGTCAAAATCCTCGTCGTCTTCGTCGCCCTCTACCTCTGAACCTTCGCCCATAGCAGCCTGTAGTCTCTCTCCAAGATCGATGAGAAGCTGTGCTTCCTCTTCTGTCAGGCTGATGTCGGCTGCGGCAGGCTCGTCCATGTCGTCGCCCATGTCGTCGTCCATTTCCATGTCATCATCCATGTCCATGTCATCCTCAGCTGGCACTTCGTCCATGGCGAGGTCATCTTCCATAGGAACTTCCTCTTCTAGGACCACGTCTGGTGTGACGCTCTCGTTCGTTTGGATGAATTCATCCGTTAATGCTTCCACGTTTGCAAGCTTCATGAAGCGGCGAATCGTGTTTTCTTTTAGCAGTTTTTTATCACTCATTTTATATAATCTCCTTGTTGTTCAAAGTGGTGACCATTGGTATAATACAACTATAAATAGTTTAGGTGTAGTATAAACGTCAGATTTTTATCCTTTTTGAAAGTTTCTTGATTGCCTGCTTTTCTATCTGTGAGATCCTGACGAAAGACAGCTCCATTCTTTTGGCGACCTCTTCTAAGGTCATTGCGCCGTTAGTGTAAATTGAGACCAGAGAACAATTAACGTCCTCTTCGTAGTTTATCCACATTCTGCAATCCGATTTGGCACATCCGTTTTCAGCTTTCAAGCAGTTTTTAGCGCATTGTGGCAATACATATTTATTCATGTTCTGGCCAGTCAGACTCTATTAGGTCAAAGACGTTCTGTTTATCTGATTCCGTAATTCCTAAATTGTTCATAATTTCCCTTCCTAGATCTAGATCTTTTCTAGTGTTCTTTATTTTTTTCTTTCCCATTTTACCCTTATCTCTCTTTATCTTTTCCACCACACTCAGAAGCAAAGGGTCACTCTCTATGTACATCTTTAAAACGGACACAAAAAATTCAGTCTGTTGAAGCTTGTCGTACTTTAGTCTCACCTTTAGGTCCGCGGATTCTTTCTCGTAACACCTGAAAGTAAAAGCCACTGTCTTGAGATCCTCTATCATCTGGATAAAATATGAGTATTGCTCTCCATGAGCGCTGATGGAGACTGTTTAATAAATCTAGCTTTAGCTCTGAACTCTGAAAGGTTCAAGGCTCCGGTGTACGACAGGCCGGACCTTATATTCTTGGAGATCTTATTCAAAACATCATCAACATCTCCCTTAAGAGATACTGTGGTGGAAACACCCTCTAGAGAGCGCGCCTCACCCTTCCATGCAATCTGCGCTTCTGGGCTGGCCATTCCCCTGTATACCTTGTATTGGTTGTTTATGATTTGTCCTGGCGTCTCTCTCGTTCCTGCCAGCATTGAACCAAGCATGGCGAAGTCTGCGCCGGCGGCAAGTGCTTTGACAACGTCCCCAGCATTTTTAATACCACCGTCTGCAATAATCTTTGCGTCTGAGTCTACGGTTCTGCAGTCAAGCACCGATTGTAGAGTCGGTACGCCATGGCCGGTTTGGATCCTGGTTGAACAGATAGAGCCTCCGCCGATTCCGACTCTGATAGCGTCGGCGCCCCATTGAGAAAGATCATGGAACCCCTCCGCGGTTGCGACATTTCCTGCTATGAGGGTGATCTTATCTCCATAGGAGTCCCGTAAGGTCTTCAGGGCCCGCTCAACGAGGGAGTGGTGACCATGCGCAACGTCGATGCACAAGATTCTGGCTCCAGCACCATACAACGTCGCGGCGCGCTCCATAAAATCAGAAGAGGCGCCAATAGCGGCTGAGATAGAAGAGCGGTGCGAGGAATTTAAGTCTTCATAAATAGAGGCCATTTCTGCCACGATTTCCGCCTGGTCTTGTATTGTGTTATACCTATGTATGATGCCCAGGCCTCCACTGGTGGCCATTGTAAGGGCCATCATCGACTCGGTAATGGTGTCCATCGGCGACGAAATGATTGGGAGCCTGAAGTTGTGGGCACCAATTGACGTGCTTACATCAATGGCAGATCTGCTGTTGATAGAACTCTTTTGCGGCTCAAGAAGCACGTCGTCAAAACATACTGATTCTCTAATTTTCATTATCATTTTCCTTTTTTGATTCACTTTCATTATAACAGATCGTGCATATTAAGTCAATGTTTTCTGACTCTTTATTTATGTGCCAGTTGTCTATCTTCTCTTCGGGCCCTGGTGGGCGATCACATACTGTGCATTTAACTTGTTTTTTAAAATTACGCATGCTAGCCTTGAAGCTTTTCATGAACTGCTTCCTTGCGATTAACATCTGTTTCCTCTTGACCTTCCGTCCAAAGCCCATTATGTATCTCCCGTTGATCCGAGGGCCCCATCGCCGCGGTCGGTTGAACCTTCGTAAATGCTGTCCTCTTCAATGAGGGTAAGGGTTGGTTTTTCAATTCTCACAAAAACTCCCTGGGCGATTTTTTGGCCTAGTTCGATATATTCAATGTCCTTCCCTATGTTGTGAAGGTTCACGAAAATTTCGCCGTCGTACCCCTCGTCGACAACACAAGCTCCTGTGATTAAATGCTTCTTACTGGCAATACCTGACTTGTTCATAATTTGAAGCATGCAGCCTGCAGGCACTTGCATCTTAATCCCAGTCTCAAGCAACACACTTTGGCCGGGCTTGATCCTGGTTGCGGCTCCCTCGGTCGGAGCGAAAAAGAAATCCATTCCTGCGTCGGTGCCATGGGCCCTTTGCGGTAGTTTAGCGATTGGCCTGGTGCGATAAACTCTTACACTTTCAAACGATGTCATAATTAACCCCCTTAGTTTTTAAATCTTTTTCTTCAATAAGAGTGTAAGTAAATTTGTTGCTCCACTTGTCCGCGGAGATGTTACAAGTATGCATAAATTCATAGAAGTCTGCAGAACTTTGAAAGACCTGACAGCCCGCGGAAACTCCTCCCGTGTACTCTCTCTCATCCGAACCAAACTGCCTGTGAATGTTAATGCCGTACATACCTTCATCTTCGGGGCCGACGTAATCCGGCGTCGAATCGCGATTATCATCGCGCCAGACTTTGACCTTTCCGGCTCGCTGGCATAATGCAGTATACTTCCTCTTTCCTCCATGGATGTCGATCTTGTAAGTTGAACGATATTGATCCGGTACCAAAATGGCAGTGCCCTTCTCGTTAATCGGCCTGTTTAAAATTCTTGTTCCTGGCTCTGTGGTGGCAGGATAAGTGTCTACTACCCACTCTCCATCAATTTTATAAAAGACGTTAATCAAGTCGTCGAACTTGCTAGCGCTTCCGGAGTCATTTCTGACTCCGATAATGTTGAGGTTATAATCCCCCTTCTCAAAAAAGCTGTACCCCTTGTTTATTAAGGTCTCCCTATAATGGTCAACGGTCATGTTGGCGCATAACCCTGTTAGTCTAGACATTTTCCTTCTCCTTTTCGTTTTTACAAATACTGACTATTTTCCACGCATAGCCTAACTTGCTCCGCGTGTTGTAAGCCTCCATGGCTGCCTCTGAAAATGTGAGTTTTTCTACCACTCTCTCATCCCACAGGTCTTCTTTTTCATTGTGGATTTTAACCGTGTAACTGTTCATCTATTCCTCCTCATGCTAATAACTTGAACATTTTTCTCATGCTGAAAGTGGAGAATCCCCACTGTTGATTGTAGTTTAGTCTTGCCATGTATGGCCTGTTGATGTGCACAATGTCTCTCTCTGGATCGACACCCCAACACCGGATCACGGTCATCTCATTGTTATCATCGATTACTTTTACAACATAGAAGTTCTTCCCATTCTTTGACTTCTTGAGTTTACATTCACGAGGGATAAACCAAGTTACGCCAAGTTCAGGGTCGTATTCTGAGATAGGGGGCACATAAAGTTCATCTAGCTTTTGTCTCACCCTGGGTGTCACCACTGCGTTGATTGGAAATACACCCGTAAGATTTACCAAGTACTCTAGTTTCTCTTCTTCTGAGAAGTCACCTTCTGGCTCATATAGTTCTATGTTTTCTAGAAGCTTCTTCTCTTTTCGCGGTCTGTCTTCGGCAACTGCGCTGAAAAAGTGCTTCATGCCTGAAAACCTGTCATCCATCAAGGTATTTAGCGCCTGGGAGAGGCACAGGGCCGAGATAGACTTCTTGTTTAATTTGGAATAAGTAATCTTCGGGTGAAACAAGAACTCCTCAATAGTATTGAATGGTCTGTGTTCGATGATTTGCTCAATCGCTTTGATGCCCAGTCCCTTGATAGAGGACAGGGGCTGGATCAAAGTCTTTCCGTCATCGCTAATCTCCCATCCGACTCCTGATGTGTTAACATTCAAAGGCTCAACATTGTACCCCAAAGATTTGGCTGTTGCGATGGCGCGCTCTTTGCGCGTTTCGGGCTCCTTGTCTAGAAAGGCAGCAAGCCACTCCGCAGGATAATAGTTAAGCAGATAAGCACACTGATAAGACAACACGCAATAGGAAACAGCGTGAGACTTATTGAAACCATAGCCAGAAAAGTATTCAAAAGTTTCCCAAAGCTCTCTAGCTTCATAATCCCTCATTCCTTTCTCCAAGCATCCGCGCTTGAACTTGTCAAAGATCTTGTCTTTCTGAGCCTGGACTTCGCCAGTACCCTTCTTAGTAAGTAGTTTTCTAAGCTTATTACCCTCATCCAGGGACAGGTCCTTGCCTAACTTGTGAGCCAACATAGCAATCTGTTCCTGAAAAATAAGGAAGCCGTATGTTTCTTCCGTTACTTCTCGGACATACTTGTTGACGTACTCCACATCCTCTGGATTTGACTTTGCTCCAATGTACTTTC
>Ga0315330_10000869_pt1 | contig 19803 bp, 15 predicted proteins | sample M140m34915metaG_FD_203453 | JGI IMG/M metagenome (GOLD analysis project Ga0315330, IMG submission 203453) | Ammonia-oxidizing marine archaeal communities from Monterey Bay, California, United States - M1 40m 34915 | ecosystem: Environmental > Aquatic > Marine > Intertidal zone | place: USA...
AACCAGTTAGCAGGTGGCGCTTCCTACAAGATCCGTCGTAATAAGGAACTGGCCGCATGCTGGCAGGGCGATGAAGTCTATGGGGACGAATATGCACGAGCCCTGACCGGCGCGAAAATTGGCTTGGGTTTCCTGCGCAAGGTCTGCCCCGACCAACACACGACTCGGACCTTCGAAATCCCAGCCTGTGGAAGCATGCTTCTGGCAGATCGGACACCAGAACATCAAGAGTTTTTTGAGGAAGGCAAGGAGGCCGACTTTTTTGAATCTTCGGAGGAACTGAATGACAAGATACGGTTCTACTCTGGTAATCCGTCCTCACTTGAGCGTATTGCTAGAGGCGGTTATGCCCGGAGCAAAAATAGTGGGTATGCCTACGTGGACCGCCTTCGTATACTACTATCTGTAATAGAGAGATAAATTGATGGAGTTGTTCTAAACGACGAACGCTCCTCAACCATATTTTCATTATCTTGGTATCAATTTTTATGTCTAACTTAATCAAAAAATTTGAATATCGACCTGAGATCGACGGGTTGAGAGCTGTGGCGGTTCTTCCTGTGGTTTTTTATCATATCGGTCTCGGATTTCCGGGAGGGTTTGTCGGTGTTGATGTCTTCTTTGTGATCTCAGGATATTTGATCACCTCACTCATTATTAAGGAACTTAACGAGGGGCGGTTCTCGTTTGCTGACTTCTGGGGGCGGCGGGCTCGTCGCATCATTCCCGCACTTGCAATCGTCACTATCGTAACCTTGATAGCCGGGTGGTTTTTACTCCTTCCTATCCAGTATGCAGATCTTGGGAAGTCGGCATCGTATATGGTGCTTCTTATCGCCAATGTTTATTTTTATCTAGGAACGGGCTATTTTGCTGGGGTCAGTGAAGCGAAGCCATTATTGCATACTTGGTCTTTAGCAGTTGAAGAACAGTTCTACTTATTTGTTCCTCTTGTTATTTTCATGATGTATCGGATCCGTTTTTTACGAACTCGGAATCATCTATTGTTGCTATTCGGTATCGGCATCTGTCTAAGCTTTGGCTTGGGAGTTTACGCTCTCCCAAAGCATCCTGCTGCCACCTTTTATTTACTGCCGACACGCGCGTGGGAACTTCTTTGCGGAAGTTTCATCGCTCTATTTCCTGTCTCGTTACTGCCGTCCAACCGGTTTGTAAGGGAGGCGCTCTCTTGGATTGGCCTAATGGCCATCCTTATTCCATGTTGGGTCTATACCAAAAATACTCCCTTCCCCGGTATGGCAGCAGTTCCGCCGTGCTTGGGTGCTGCGCTTTTGATATTTGCAACATTGCGCAATTCGGCAGCCGCTAGTACGGATGAACTACAAACTCCTCTTTTTTCAGCATCTATCCTCTCCAGCAGGCCTTTTGTTTTTATCGGTCTCATTTCGTATTCGTTATACCTCTGGCACTGGCCGTTGGTCGGTTTCAGTAATTATTGGGCCCTTGACCCGATGCCCACTAGTGTTCGACTGGGTATTCTCGTTTTGTCGGTTCTGCTCGCCGTGCTGTCCTGGCGATTTGTGGAGACCCCATTTCGTCGAAAGAAAATCTGCCACTCGAGAACCGGAATTTTCATCTTCTCTATATCTACCGCCGGACTCTTGTTTGGCTTTGGCTGGCTTATATCTTCATCAGGTGGGTTCCACAGCCGGCTGCCACAATCGTTAAAGAATGCGTTTGCCCAAAACCCTAAGGACGACCTAAAATTTGTAGCTAACCTCGGAGAACAGGATGTTCTATCGAATAAATTGCCAATGATCGGTGCTGGCGACCGGCGCGACGAGGTGGAAATCTTGGTTTGGGGAGACAGTCATGCGATGGCTGCGATGCCAGCATTTGATGACTATTGTCGAAGGCATCGCATTGCAGGACGTTACGCCACACATTCCTCTCTCGCACCGGTGCTGAATTGGTATGGCAAGGATTCATCGGCCTCCAAGCGATTCAACGAGGCGGTTTTACAGTATGTCGCAAAGAATAACATACCTAACATATTTCTGATAGGCTGCTGGATTCAGCATAGTCAAAAGTCCAATCTAGAGAACTTTCAAAAATCCATTGAGTCCACGATCAAGGAATTCATGGCTGTAGGATGTCAGCCATGGGTGGTTTTGATGGTGCCAAATCATTACTACGAAGTGCCCAAGGCACTTGCCTTAGCTGACTTCCTAGGCAAGACCGAATCGGTATATTGTAGCAAACCAGACGGCTGGAATGGAATCGCCGGAAAAGGTTTGGATTTCGTGCGAATTATGGAGAATGCGGGGGCCCGTGTGATTGACCCCCGACCGGAGTTTATATGTCCGGAGACTGGCCACTACAGAATGACTCTGGAGGGTAAATCCCTTTACCGTGATAGGCATCACCTTTCGATGGAAGGAGCGCAAGCGATTTTATTACCACTTCTTGAAAGGAACCTGAACCGGTAGATTAGACACTACACGTGGAAACGTAGGTCAAAACTATATAGGTCGTAATCCATGCAACCATGTCAAAAATGCGATGAAGACAGAACCATGATCAGGCTGTAGCTTGATCTTCTTGCTAAGCAGCTCTGGAAATTATCTGTTGGCTTCATTCCACGTAGTGCCTAAAAACGAATTGCAATCCAGAAATTCTCTAATCCTTCAGCTCAAAAATGAAAACGATCTTCGAAAGACTGTTATTGAATTATGCCCGGCACTTTCCTGTAAATGCGGGGAAGTATCGCCTTGTCGAAAAGTTCGGGCGGGGTCGGCCTGGAGACGTGGAGTCCATGCGTAAGAGCACTCTCAAGTATGGAGGCTATACGATGGATTGCGACATACGAAAGATGTTGCAACGTCAGTTCTTCTTCTTTGGCACTTATTTTCTCGAGGAACAAGTGATTGACCGCTGGTACGAAATGGCGAAAAATGCCGAAGTCATTCTTGACATCGGTGCAAACGCCGGAATTTTTAGTTTGGCGGCCGCTGCGAGCAATCCTAACGCAGTGATTCACGCCTTCGAGCCAACTCCAGAGATTGCCGCACACCTGAGAAAGACGATCAGGCAGAACAATCTGGAGGACCGTGTTTTTCTTCATGAGTGTGGGGTTTCCAGTGAGAACGGCATAGCCCATCTCAATATATTCACCGGCAGTGGAGACAACGAAGGGATGAATTTTCTAACTGCTGAAAAGCGAAGCAAAGCGGCTTTGGACATCACTACGGTTTCAGTGGATAATTTCTGCGAACAACAGAAGATTAGAAAAATCGATCTCATCAAAATAGATGTCCAAGGCCATGAACCTGAGGTTTTGGCGGGAGCAAGTAAGTTGCTCGATCAGAGGGATCTCCCAACGATCTTTACCGAACTTAACTGGGATTGTGAGCACCCAGAAAACTGTCAAGCGTCCAAGACACTCGATGTTCTGGAACAAGGAGGCTATCGTTTTGCGGACCCCAATGGCACATTCGACTTCCGAGTCCGTGGATCATGGATACGCCCACTTTCTGATCTCGTGGCAAGGCCTTTTGTTGGCGATTGAGTATAAATCCCGCAAAATTCGGAGAAAATGTGGTAGTTTTTTGGGGACAATCACTAGTTCTTTCGTATATCCCCTTTTCTTGTAAAAATGATTTTATCAGTGCTCGTCTGTCTCGGCAGTTTTACTATTTTGGTGTTATTCCTAAGGTGGAAAAGAATTTCCTTGGGACTCCCGGTCGCTTATCTCTTTACCCTCCTGTTCATTCACGTGCCGGGGGCAATGGCCCATATTTTTGGAGGCGACAAGTTCAGTAACACTAGGGATATTGAGGTTGGGATTTACCAAACAGCCCTCGGGACAGTTTTTTTTGTTCTTGGAGTCGGCCTCTCACAGATTTTCCCTAATAAGCAGCGTGATATAAAAACTCCGCAAAGACACAAAAAACGTTTGAACTTTCCCGTTTTTTGTTTGATCGCAAGCCTCCTATCTTTCTTCTTACTTCGTTTTCTCTCGAACATTCCAACTATCGGCGCAATAGCCACAAATGGGAGTTTAATTTGGGTCCTCGGGGTTCTTCTTGGTTTGAGAAGTGCTTTACGGAGGCGTTTGCCGAAGGCCATTGGCTTTTGGCTGATTGCGATGTCAGTGTATCCCGCTATTATGCTATTGCAGGCGGGATTCCTCAGCTTCGGTTCAACGCCAGTTTTCGTTATTCTAGCTTCCCTGGTAATTTCCACTCGAAGCAATTGGCGAGTGGGTGTTGCACTCCCGATCGTCGCCATTACATTTATTAGTGCATTTATCAGCTACTTTAACAACCGCGATAATATTCGTGAGGCTGTGTGGTGGGGGGGAACCTTTGAAAGACGAATCGAGGAAGCATCAAAAATCGTTTCCGACTTCGAATTATTCGATTCCGAGAACGACCGGCACTTGAGCGCGTTAGATCAGCGACTCAATCAAAACATGTTCGCTGGGATGGCCGCCAATCAGATTGCCGACGGAAAAGTCTCATTACTGTATGGGAAGTCCATATGGGAAGGGTTTTTACAAATGATTCCGAGGGTTATCTGGCCGGGCAAACCTGTATACGGGGGAAGCCCTGAAATAATCAGAGAAATGACGGGCTACGAAATGAATGATTCCACTTCGTTTGGAGTTGGAAACGTCATGGAATTCTACATCAATTTTGGTACTTCAAGTTTGGTCATCGGATTTCTTCTACTTGGACTACTTTTCGGTTGGCTCGATAAAAAGTCCGCCCTAGCAGAACGGGAAGGAGATCTTTCGAAATGTATTATCTATTTCATTCCGGCAGTGGCGATGATTCATCCCAATGGGTCTGTTGTTGAACTCGTCGGTAATGGTATCTGCGCTTACATTACCGCATTGGGGTGGGTGTTGCTCTGGGATTATCTGACGACAGAGGGTAGAGGTAAAAACAAACGTCCGAAGATTAGCGGCCCTGCCGCGGGTCTCCGCAGGACGGGACGGTCGAACAAGGTCGTCTCCCCGCCCGCAGTTGACTGATCTTTAAGCTTGATTGATGTGATTCATAAATGAACAGGTGTAGCAATGACATAGTGGCTCGTAATAAGGTTCAAGTAGTTTTTGCCAACCGCGCGCTAGCTAGTTTCCACAGCATTGAGGGGCTGTTTTATCGATTTCTAGATGCATTCCAAAGTGAGTCAATAGGTTTGCCACCGCTTCCTAAAGTCGAGCTACCCTAGCTCCACTGTCTGGAAATCTAAAATTAGGAAAATATAAAATCTCCTTGGTCAAAAGAATCAGAATAATATGCTTTCTAAATGTAATAAGATAACTGTTTTACTATTAAGCCGTGCGGCAGGTAAGGCACATAGCATAGAAGAATTATTTGCGACGATTGCGTCTGCATTTTCTTTATACATACAAAGTAAGGAATATAGAGCACCATTTCAACGAGCAAGATTGCGTGATATTATTTCTAATTTGATCTGGACGTTTCGCCTGCCCAAGTACGATGTAATACATGTTACTGGTGACATTCATTATGCAATATTAGGTCTATTCCGCCGCCGAAAAATTTTGACGATCCACGATTTACGATTTGTTGATGAAAGTAAGGGATTTCGTCGTTGGATTCTTTGGCTTGGATGGATAGTGCTACCTGTATGGAGGGCTGATATTGTTACCGTCATCTCGGAATTCACAAAAACCCGCTTATTATCTCTTTGTCGTGTTGATCCTTCTAAGGTGAAGGTAGTGCCGAATTGCGTTGGCAAGGAGTTTTTCCCTGTTACTAAGTCTTGGCCGACTGAAAATGTTAGGGCTCTTCTCGTTGGAACCACTTCAAACAAGAATTTGGAACGAGTGATGGATGCTTGTTTCGACTTGCCACTTAGATTTGCAATTCTAGGCTTTCTTGGAACCTGCCAAAAAGCATTGATGAACGATCGCAACCTAGATTACGAAGAATATGGAGGGTTGTCTAGAGACGAAGTTGTAAATCTCTATCAGGCGTGTGACTTGGTTATTTTTGTTTCTACCTACGAAGGCTTTGGAATGCCCATTTTAGAGGCACAGGCGGTGGGGCGACCGGTAATTACTTCGGATCTCTCGCCTATGGGCGATGTGGCAGGAGAAGGGGCGTTAAAAGTTGATCCTTTCGATGTAGATTCAATACGATCTGGCGTTATGAGCTTGATGAACGATAAGCACCTCCGGGAGCAATTAGTACATGCAGGTTTTCAAAATGTAGCGGGCTATTCGTCTGAGTCGGTTGCTGAGCTGTATGCGGAAATATATCGAGATGTTATGAATTGAAAATGAGGATTCGCTTTGAGGAATTAACGGCTGAGAAAAGTGGTGGAGGTATCGAAGTCGCCATCAGCGGTTTGATTGCTGCTTTGCAAAACGAAGATGTTGAGGTATCCCGCTTAACAAAGACTCGCAAATTTTTTGCCGAAGAGAAGCCGGATTGTGCCCACTTTCATGGCTTGTGGTCGCCGTCGCTTGCAAAACGGTTTCTTGCTTGGCAGAGGCAAGGAGTTCCTTGCGTATGGAGTCCGCATGGAATGTTGGAGCCTTGGGCTTTCGCGCACAAACGCTGGAAGAAAAAGATAGCATGGGTTCTTTATCAGCAGTCCTTAATGAACAGAGCAGCAACTCTGCATGCCACCTCGGCTCGCGAAGCCGAAAATCTACAACGGCTCGGGCTGCGATCTAAAATCGAGGTCATTCCGTGGGGGATTTCCACGCCCTCTTGTGATTTTAATAGGTCAGCATCCCAGCATTCATGCTCTTCTAAAAGAACTGCGCTCTTCGTGGGTAGAATTCATCCAATTAAAGCTTTAGCAGTGCTTGTTGCTGCATGGGAGGCTGTCCGCCCAAGTGGGTGGAGGATGAAGTTAGTTGGTCCCGATGAGGGTGGTCATCAAATCGAGCTTGAAAAGCAAGTGCGCCAAGCAGGACTCGAAGAAGACTTTGAATTTGTGGGTCCGATGGACCGGGCAGGCGTGCAGGAGGCTTATCAATGCGCTGACCTCTTTATTCTCCCCAGCCACGCGGAAAACTTTGGGTTCGTCGTTGGGGAGGCGTTGGGCTTCGGACTTCCAGTGATTGCTAGCCAAGGTGTTCCTTGGGAAATTTTGGCTAAGAAAGGAGCCGGTTGGTGGGTTGAAGGTACAGCAAAAGGAATCGGTAAGGCTCTAAGAGAAGCAACCGACTGCTCAACTGAGCGGCTTCACTTCATTGGTGCAGAAGGACGCCGTTTGGTGGAGCAGAGATACTCTTGGCAGTCGGTAGGCCACTCGTTTGCTAGACTATATCAAAAGCTCTCTAGAAATAAGTAGATGAAAAACATTATTAAGAAAAAAAAAGTTCTCGTTACGGGTGGTTCCGGTTTTATAGGCACTAATTTGGTAAATTATTTTCTGAAGCAGGGATTGGAAATAATAAATTTTGATCAACAGCCTCCTCGAGACTCAAAATGTTTGTCTGCGTGGGTAGAAGGTGATTTATGTAGACCATCGGAAATCGCAAGGGTAGTCGATGATTTTCGGCCGAACTATCTTGTGCACCTAGCAGCGCGGACCGATTTGCACGGATCAAATATCGCCGACTATGAAGTCAATTTTTCAGGAACTCAGAATCTCATCGATGCCGTCAACCGGATCGGCGGAGTAGAACGAATCCTCTTTACATCTAGTATGTTAGTTTCTGGGCCTGGCCATACGCCGAGGGGACTCGAAGACTGTAAGCCCACCACGTTGTATGGGGAGAGCAAAGTGAAAATGGAAAGATTAATCCACAAGGCTAACCTAGCCACGCAATGGTCAATTGTTCGACCAACGTCGATTTGGGGACCATGGTTTGGAGAGCCTTATCGAAACTTTTTTGATTTAGTTCTAAAAGGCATGTTTATTCATCCTGGTAGAAGAGCTTGTATCAAGACCTATGGCTTTGTTGGCAACAGCGTAAGGCAACTAGAGAGTTTGTTGACGGCACCGGCCGAAGATGTAAATCGTAGGACTTTCTATATTGGCGATGCACCTCCTTTAGATATCTCGGTTTGGGCTGATCAAATTCGCAGGACTTACTGTGGTAGAAAGTGTTGGAGCCTTCCGTATATATGTGCGGCTCTCATGGCTAGTGTTGGCGATGTTCTCAAGAAAGCTGGAATCCACTTTCCACTTACATCATTTCGGCTTAACAATATGACTACCGACAATGTTTTCGATCTTGACCATTTGGTTGCCGTCACAAATGTTCCGCCTGTGTCAAATGAAGAAGCGATACGAATGACCCTTGATTGGCTGGCTGATCATTAAATTTCGGACAAAAAAAGTAATTCCACACCCTGTGACTACCATTCTTGGAATCAATGCTTATCATGGCGACGCTTCGGCCGCATTAATCGTAGATGGAGAGCTCCTCAATGCGGTTGAAGAAGAGCGCTTCAACCGAATCAAGCACTGGGCTGGTTTTCCAGTGGAGTCAATCCGCTGGTGTCTGGAACAAGGTGGCGTAAAAGCAGAAGATCTGGACTATGTCGCGATCTCGTTTGATCCTCGTGCCAATTTGAGCAAACGGTTCAGTTTTGTTCTGAAGAATCGACCTTCTTTGGCGGCGATCCTTGATCGGCTTAAACGTCAGGGGAAATCTTTAGCATTAGAAGATCAATTTGCAGACGCAGTCAGATTGTCAAAGGATAAGGTGAAGGCTAAGTTCCATCGGATAGAGCATCACAACACCCATGTCGCTGCAGGATTTTTGATTTCGCCTTACGAGGAATCAGCAATACTTTCAGTCGATGGGATGGGAGATTTCACCAGCACGGTGACGGCTATGGGAAGGGGGACAAAATGGGATGAATTTGATCGGGTCTTCTTTCCGCATTCAATTGGTTTTCTATACAGCGCGATTACGATGTATCTCGGATTTCCCTATTATGGAGACGAGTATAAGGTAATGGGATTGGCTCCCTACGGAGAACCCGAATTTGCTGATTTTTTCCGCAAGATGATACGACCCAAAGGGGATGCCTTTGAGTTGAATCTCGATTATTTTACCCACCACAAGCACGGCTTAAAAATTTCTTGGAATGACGGGACTCATACTGCGCAGCCTTTTCATAGCGCACGCTTGGAACAGGAAATGGGAGCAATGCGAAAGAAGGGCGACGAGATGACTTCGCGCCACGATAATATCGCAAAATCTCTTCAGGTTGTAACCGAGGAGATTATCTTGCATATGCTTAATCGTTTGTACGACAAAACGAAGTGCCCAAACTTATGTATGACTGGTGGGGTCGCGATGAATTCAGTGGCGAATGGCAAAATTACGACGGAGACCCCATTTGAGAACGTTTATATTCCTGCTGGGGCTGCGGATAATGGCACGTCGTTTGGCGCAGCGTTCTATGTCTGGAACAAGGTGTTGGGGAAGCCGCGCGGGTTCGTTCAAGACCATGCCTACTGGGGATGCGAGTCATCGGATACCGATTGTGCGGAATCCATTCGTAAAGTTGGCCTGCCATTCGAATTATTTGAAGATGACGATTTGTTGGAGTCAACAGTGGAACGTATGATTGATGGCAAGGTAGTAGGCTGGTTCCAAGGTAAAATGGAGTTTGGAGCTCGGGCGCTGGGAAGTCGTTCGTTAATTGCCGATCCGCGCAGGACTGACATGCGTGATATCATTAACCTTCGCATTAAGTTCCGAGAAAAATTCCGCCCTTTCGCGCCGAGTATTTTGGAAGAAGAAGTGGGCGAGTGGTTTGAGATTGATGAACCGACTCCTTACATGGAAAAGGTCTTGCCCATTCGGAAAGAGAAACACGATTTGATCCCGGCTGTCACCCATGTTGATGGGAGCGGTCGCTTGCAATCAGTTTCAAAAAAAACCAATCCAAGGTATCATGCCTTAATTTCAAAGTTCTTTGAAAAAACTGGCGTTCCGATTGTCTTAAACACTTCATTGAATGAAAATGAACCGGTAGTGAGGCTTCCTGAAGAGGCTATTTCATGTTTCTTGCGAACAGACATGGATGTGTTGGTGTTGGGAAACTGTCTCATTGATCGTCATTCTCCTGATTTCCCTGAAAAGTGGAAGAAGCGGGTCAATCTCAATCCTGGCGAATTACCGACACGATCTGAAGTTGATTAAATATTTTCTCCCTAAATCAACGTCGGCTAAACTCTCTACTGTAAGTAAGTTAGAGCCTAACATTCAAGATTCCCCCTGAACAATGGCGTAGCCATTTTCAGAAGTTCATCTTTCCAAAAAATGCAATCTTCGTCCAAGCAATCTGTTGTCATTAGTTTCGTTCCCGTATTGTTAGGGGCCACAGTGGGATTTATCGCCCTTCAGTTTTTCGCTCTTGGCGAGAGAACGAACTTCGACGAAATCGCTCTTGGGGCAGAGACGACGAGTATTTTCCCGGTCGTCGATGGTGATCCGATTCATGGTCAAGATTTTGCTAGTGTCACCCCTTGTTTGGAGTCTCTTACTAAGCGTGGTGAAGATCGGATCGTGCTTTGGCTCGGAACTCTCAACTGCATGCGGTCAATCAGGCGGGAGAAGGGGCTGAACCAGCTTCGGCTAAGCTTTTTCGCAGCATCGACGGACGTGTCGCTCCACTTCTTACCTTCATTCAGCCTAATGCCAACCTCCAAGAGCATTACATTTTCTTTGAATACCTTCGGCACCATGTAGATATCGATGTCTTACTTCTTCCTGTCGTCTTTGACGATTTGAGGGAAACCGGGATCCGGATTGGGCTCACGAAGGCGTTACAAGACCCAGTTTCGAATACTGCAATTTCGGCGACCGAAGTAGGTCTTAATATCCTAAATGCAAATCAGGATATGGCGAGGCCAGACGCTAAAGAGCCGGAACTTAACGGTTCGCGCAGCACTTTTCAAGAATCAAGCGAAGAGGTTCTGAACGGGTGGCTGGAGCAACGGTCGGCCCTATGGGCGGCTAGGGCCGAGATCCGAGGTCAGATTATGAATGGTCTTTATCAGTTTCGAAATCGTTTTTTCTGTATTACTTCACAGTCTAAAAGAAAGCAAATTCCAGGCCGCTATTCATTAAATATGAAAGCTTTAGAGACACTTCTGAGAGTTGCTCAGGCGGAGGTAATTCCAGTTGTTATCTACATTGTGCCGGTTCGGAATGATGTTCAAACACCTTATGTCGAGTCGGAATACGTGGACTTCAAAAAGCAAGTCGCGATTTTAGCTGGCGAAACAGAGGCCATTTTCGTAAATCTCGAAGGCTTGGTTCCAGGTGATTTGTGGGGCAGCACTTCGGATGCTCAAGGTAAGGGTGAGGGGTTGGATTTCATGCACTTTCAAGAGGCAGGTCACGAGTTACTTGCGAAGGCTCTTGAGGGAAAATTACTCGAACTCGTTCGGAGTGGAAAAATCACGACGCAATGATTTTTAATTCAGTTACGTTCCTCCTCTTCCTTCTTTTTTGCGTATGTGTGTACTGGGTACTCCCACGGAGAGCTAGATTGTGGATGCTATTATTAGCGAGTATAACTTTCTATGGATTTTGGCGATGGGAATTCGTTCCCCTGATGGTAATCTCTTCCGCAATTGATTATTTTGTCTTACGGCGTGCCGAGGAAGAGCTTGAGGAGTTAGATGTTGATGCAAGAGCGAACCGGGGAAAAGAATGTTGGGAAGAGGGTCACTTGGGCATGAGGCATTCAGACAACTTGGGCCTCGAAGATGTTAGTGGAAGTGGAGACGTTGGTAGAAGTCGGCAAGTTTTATGCGAGGCAGGAAATATGACCGACTTAGCAAACCCGTAAGGAGGCGGCGTTAGGATTGTCAAAAAAATCTTCTCAAAGATACTTGGTAATAATTTAGTTTTCTATTTCATAGTCACTTAATTAAACACTTAGTTAATAACGTCACATACTATAAAATATTTAATTGAGCTAGTATTCCCAAAATCATAGCACCTTAATGTCGCAAAAATTTATAATTATTTCCCAAGTGTATCCGCCTGATCCCGCCGCGGTCGGTCAGTATCTTGAAGATGCAGCTATTGAGCTTGCGAACCGCAGTCACGAAGTATTGGTATATACTGCCGACAGGGATTACGATAATCCCAAAATAAAATACGAGTCTCGCAGTCGGCATCCTAATGTGAAAGTTGTCCGTGTGCCGTTTTCATCCTTCGGGAAGCGGACGTTGTTGCATAGACTGCTGGGGCAAATATCCTTTTTGTCACAAATTCTTGTCCGGATTTTATTTTGTTCACGACCTGATGGTGTTGTCTTGACCACAATTCCTGCGACCACAGGGGTTTTTTTTCTCATAGCTCAATTCTTCCGCCGTTTTCAATACTTGTACTGGGTGATGGATATTAATCCAGATCAAGCGGTTGCCCTTGGTTCATTCGGTCGGAATAGTTTGCCTTCCCATTTCCTGAGTTGGGTGAATGGGCGGCTCGTTAATCATGCGCAGCGAATAGTTTGCCTTGATACGGATATGACTCGTCGATTAGGAAATCCTCAGCACGTTACGATTATCCCGCCTTGGCCACTAGAGGGTGACCTGCAAGTAATTCCTGATGTAGAAAATTCGTTTATTGCTGAGCATGCCTTGGTGGAAAAGTTTGTTTTCATGTATAGTGGGAATCATAGCTTGGTGCATCCACTGACAACATTGTTGGATGGAGTGGAGATGATGAGGAAGGGAGATAAGTGTGTTTTTGCTTTTATTGGCGGTGGACGTGGCAAGGCAGAAATAGAGGAGCGTGTTATGAAGCTCGGGCCTAGGCTTCTTGTATTGCCTTACCAGCCCTTAGAGCGAATCAAATATTCGTTGTCAGCGGCTGATGTGCAGGTCGTGAGTTTTGGAGATGAGATGCTTGGCATCGTGCACCCTTGTAAATTTTATGCTGCCTTGGCGATGGGGCAGCCAATTTTACTGCTCGGTTCAAAGGATTCGGCATTAGGAAAAATTGTTGTCGAGCAGAGAGTTGGTTGGTGTGTAGCGCATGGTGATACCGAAGAAATGGCGCGGGTCCTAGAGTCGATTATTGTTCAGCCTAGGAATGAACTGAGTGCAATTGGCGATCGGGCAAAGGAACTGGCGGCCCGGCATTACAGTAGAGACCGGCTACGCGGAGAGTTTTGCGATGTGTTAGAGCGATCGTTTTCTTCTAGCGAAATAGCTTATTAGTATTTAAATGAAAACCTGTTTAGTAACTGGAGCAACGGGGTTCGTTGGCCGTCGCCTTGTTTCGAAACTTGCTGAGCTTAAGAGTGACGTGCAAGTGATAGGGGCTGGAAGGCGTGAATGCGACGGTCCATGGAATCATTTTAGTGAAGTCGACTTAGGACAACCCGACGCGCAGATATCTCTCGAGGGAGTAGATACCGTCTTTCACTTAGCCAGCAAAGCGCATGCGGTGTCCGAGCGTCCGGGTGATGATTCAGATTATCGAGCGGTTATTGTCGATGGGACACGCCGATTAGTGGCTGCCGCTGAGGTGGCTGGCGTTCAGCGCTTTTTATATGTTAGCAGTGTTAAGGCCATGGGGGAAGGTGACGTGGCGGATAAGAGCCAGCCAATCGATGAGACGATGTCACCAGAGCCGAAGACTCCATATGGGTGCTGTAAATTAGAGGCTGAAGGGATTGTATTAGAAAGCAGTATTCCGCATGTCGTGGTTCTACGCCCGGTGATGGTTTACGGCTTCGGTCATAAAGGGAATCTTGTACGAATGGCAGAGGCGATTAGGAAGGGCCGCTTCCCGCCAATATCTGAAAATAATAATAGGCGTTCTATGGTCCATGTTAATGATCTTGTAGAGGCGTGTGTTCAAGCAATTATCTCTAGAGTGAACTCTAATCGAGGGACTTATATCATCGCCAACGGAAAAGCACTATCAACCCGAGAATTATACGATGAACTTCGAAATGAGATGGGTATGCGCCCAATCAATTGGAGTGTTCCAAGATGGGTCTTATTTTTTGGAGCAAAAATTGGAGATCTGATAGGTAAGATTTCTGGTAGGAGAATGCCTCTTGACAGCGACATTATTGACAAGCTCCTCGGAAGTGCGTGGTATACTGGTCGAAAGGGTGAAGATGAACTAGGTATAAGTTACCAAGATGATAGAGGTTTTTTGAAATGATTTAATGATTTTAGAATGAATATAACAGAAGTTATAGGACGTTCCCGAGCTCTCTTTGATGGTGACATCCTTTCTCGTGAGCAGGAGCTTCGAGAAAAAGTGAATGGCGCCCGAATTCTTGTCATTGGCGGGGCGGGGACGATTGGACAGGCGGTGGTGCGTGAATTTTTTAAACGCGATCCTGCATCTCTCCATGTTGTTGATATCAGCGAGAACAACCTAGTTGAGCTGGTCCGTGATATTCGCAGCACACTAGGTTACGGGAGTGGGGATTTTCAAACGGTGCCGGTGGATGTCGGAAGCCGGTATTTTGATGCCTTTGTCGAATCACAGGAGCCATATGACATCATTTGTAATCTTTCGGCGCTAAAGCATGTCCGGAGTGAAAAAGATCCATATACCCTAATGCGGATGCTGGAGGTGAATGTTTTTAATACTTTGAAGACAGCACGGATTGCTGCTCAGATGGGTGCGCGCAAGTATTTTGCGGTCTCGACTGATAAAGCAGCCAATCCCGTGAATCTAATGGGGGGCTCGAAGCGGATCATGGAGAAATTCCTGATGCGCGAATCGCTGGATGTAACCGTGTCGATGGCGCGGTTTGCTAACGTGGCTTTCAGTGACGGAAGCTTGTTACATGGTTTCAACCAGCGTTTGATGAAACGGCAGCCGCTCGCGGCACCGAATGATGTAGAACGTTACTTTGTGATACCTCAGGAGTCCGGTGAGCTTTGCATGATGTCCGCCATTTTTGGGGAGAACCTAGATATTTTCTTTCCGCACCAGGACGGTGAACTCGAGTTAACCAAGTTCTCGGATATTGCGATTCGTTTTTTAGAGAGCCATGGATACGAGCCGGTCGAGTGCGGCACAGAGGATGAAGCGCGGAGCCGCGCCGAGCAATTGATCTCGAAACGACAATGGCCGGTTTATTTTTTTGCGAGCGATACGACGGGAGAAAAGGCCTACGAAGAGTTCTTCATGGGAGATGAGAAACTTGATTTGGAAACCTTTCAGGGGATGGGGGTGATTAAGAACCAAGCCGATTTTGATAGTGAGGCACTCGAGCGGTTCGAGCGGAAGATTTCTGGAATCAAAGAATCGCCGAGTCCGTGGGATAAAAAAGAAATTGTCGAGGCCTATCTCGGAGTGCTTCCGGAGCTAAGTCACGAGGAGAAGGGAAAGTATCTAGACGCTCGGATGTGAGCAGCTTCTAGAAAGAGAATTGATCGTGGTAGACCATCCGGGTGCTTTAAACTCTTCTTCTAAAACTAACTTAATCAAACTTCTTAGCTTTGAATTACAGACCTACAGATGTTCATTTACTTACAGAAATCCCCCAAAGAATATGAAGCGCTTGTTTGATTGTATTCTATCCGGTTTTGCTATTTTGGTGTTTTGTCCCATTGGTTTTGTCTTGGCTGTGATTCTCAGATTAACTGGGGAGGGAGAGATTTTTTATCGGCAAAAGAGGATCGGTCGAAACGGTAAGCCCTTTGGCGTGTTGAAGTTTGCTACCATGCTTAAAGATAGTCCGAACTTGGGGACTGGGACGATTACCAAGAAGGGAGATCCTCGCGTCCTTCCTTTGGGTAAGTTCCTGCGGAAGACGAAGCTCAATGAGATCCCGCAACTTTGGAATATCTTTATCGGTGACATGAGTATTGTCGGACCACGACCGCTCACGAAAGAAACGAGGGACTACATCCCTGCAGAAATCCTTGAGGAGATCCAAGACGTTCAACCGGGACTCACTGGGATCGGGTCAATTATCTTTCGTGATGAGGAGACGATCATCCATGAAAGTGGAGAAGATTATCATGAATTCTATCAGCGGGAAATAGCACCATTTAAGGGGGAGGTAGAACTATGGTATAAAAAGAATCGTTCATTTTTCATAGATCTGAAAATCATTTTATTAACTGCCTGGGTTGTGATTTTCTCAGATCGTTTGCGATTAAATTCATTATTTTCCGATATCCCCAGTCATCCGATCTTCAATCCGTGATATTAGAGCGGGCGGGGCAGTTGAAATGAACATTTATAGATTACTTTTTTCGATAAAGCTAGATAGACATTAAACTCTGCTGAGGTATTCTTTCTCTACAACGATGGATAATCTGACCCCCACTTACGCCGTTGCTTTCATCGCAGCGGCGTTTTTTGTTTCCGTCGCCCTCACGAGGGTCTTCATTTTGGTGGGGCCGCGTCTCGGGCTGATGGACCAGCCTGATGAGCGAAGGGTTCATGTGACGCCTGTCCCTCGTGCCGGAGGATTAGCAATTTGGGTGGCCTTCCTCATCGTCCTTTGGGTCGGTGATGCCATTTTACCGAATTTATTTGTCGGGAATCATTTTACCAAAAATATTGCTTGGACGATCTCGAGCGCGATCTTGATTTTGGTGGGCTTTATCGATGATCGGACTGGCCTTAAGCCGCTGGTGAAGTTGGCAGGTCAGGCGATTGCGGCGGCGGTTTTTTGTTTCATTTACTATCCCGAGGGATTTTCGGTGGTCGGGTTTTATCTCCCCTTCGCGGCGGCGCTTCCGATTTTCGTGATCTGGTGTGTTGCTTTGATCAATGCCTTTAATTTGATCGATGGTCTTGATGGTTTATGCGGAGGCCTAGTGGTCGTGAGCCTCAGCATGATTTTTGCAATTGCTTGGAGTAATGGGAACTGGAGGGATTCTGCTTTTATCATTCTCATGATTGGGGCTGTCTCGGGTTTTCTGATTTATAACTTCAATCCCGCCCGGATTTTTTTGGGAGACGCGGGATCAATGATGCTGGGATTTTTTATCGCATCATCAGCGAATGATATCGCCGGAGAACGAGCGCTCATTGGCTCGCTCATGCTTCCGATTGCGATCGCGGGCGTGCCCTTGCTTGATGTTATTTTGGCGATCTGGCGTCGCAGTTCGCGGCGAGAACTTCAAAAAACTGAGGGTAAGGATAAGAAGGGTGGAGTTTTTTCAGCTGATAAAGACCACCTGCACCATCGTCTGCTTGAGATGGGGCTAAGCCAGCGGAAAGTGGCTCTCATTCTCCAGCTCTTTGCGGTGATTATCGCGGGTTTGTGTATTCTTCCGATGGTGGCGGGCGGCAGGGCTGTGGTAGTCACGATATTCGGATTTTTAATTGTTGGCCTTTTTGGAATTAACCACTTCGCTCGGATCGAGCTGACGGAGGCTGGAAACTTGATGCACGTCAAAATTAAGAGCCGGACTCTAGGGCTCTCGAACCGAGGATTACATTTCATTTATGATGTCGGAGCTCTTTTGGCAGCCTGCTTTTTAGCGATGGTTGTTGAAACAAATTTCGGCCGCCGTCTTGATGCGCAGCATGTTTGGTCAATCAATTATCTGCTTCTTTTTGTAGTCATTGGGATGGTTCTTTTAAAGATCGCTGACACCTACCGTCGGATTTGGAGTCGCCCGACCTTTGCTGACTTCTTCGTGGTAGGAGTGGTCCTCTCGATGTCTGGTCTTCTGGCTTCCTTAGTTTGGTCTTTGAATAAAGAGGATGTGACATGGTCCGATTATCGTGCGGGCTTGCTAGCCGGGCAATTTTCTCTCTGGTTGGTGCTACTCCCCCGCGCAATCCCAGTCATGTTGCGGGAATTTGCGATGTCTGCAAACCGTCGCCGGTCTACCTCTGAAAATTCATTAAAAAAGTGTGTTTTGGTCTATGGAGCTGGAGCCAATGGAGCTCAGTTGATCAATTTTATTAAGGTGGGCGGGAGCAAGCGGACTTCGGAGTTCCAGATTATCGGCTTCTTGGATGAGCATCGGAGCTTCAGGGGGAGGCTTTTTGGGTCCTTTAGGGTATTTGGGGGGCTGGAACAACTTGGGGGAATCGTTAAAAAGGAGCGGCTTGATGGTTTGGTGGTCACAATTTCTAATCTCCAGCACGAACGTTGGGTGGAGCTTATCAATGAAACGAAGGCCTATGGCTTAAAGCTCTATCGCTGGGGGTGTGATAAAAATTTTCATCTGGTAGAGAGGGCGCTAAATGAACGCGAGGATCCGATTGAATCTTGAAAGTTAAAAGAGAGGATAGTTCAAACCTATCTTTCGAGCTAACCCTCATGGAGGAGTTAAATCAAATTCGATCAATCAATTAGAGTCAAACCACGATGAAACCTATTTATATTTTAAAGGGGAAATTATCATTAGTATTTGAGAGAGATTGGTTGCATTCGCTTGCGTTGGTCGCTGGGCAGCTTTAACCTAAAAGAGGGAGTTGAGTTCTTCGATCCTTTTCCAAATGACCCCTGTTTTTTGACTCAATGAATGTTACTGAAATTACTAGAGGTTTATCTCTGATGCTTTTCTTGGTGTTGCCTGTTACTCCGGCTTTCGCGGCTGAAGCTGACCTGTCCTGGACTAACTTATCACAAGAGTATGATGGGCAGAAAAAATCTCCGGTAGTCACCACGGAACCACAAAATCTCGAAGTCACCCTAGAGTATTTCCCAAGGTCAAATTCCGAAGTACTTTTCCAGCGGATTCCTGAGATCGAAAAACCTTCCTATCCCAGCTACGGGCTCAATGGTAAATCAGACATAGGTTTAGGCGATCTTGTTGATTTAGAAATAGATAATCAACGGTTGGAATCGGTCGACGTCGTGATTGTAAATTTTGCGCAAGCCGCAAATTGGCCCCAACTTGCCTCTAAAAACTCCGAGGGATATCTCCACCCGCTCACTCTGACCATCTATCGGGTCCTCGGTGATGATTTATTCCTTGTGACTGAGAAAACTCAGGATGTTCTCATTCCGTGGCGGCCGGCGACCTTGGACGATGGCGGAGAGTATCCTTATGGCGGCAGGGCCTTTCGGGCACGATTCAATTTCAGGGAAGAGAAATTTCTGGCTGGTAATCTCGCCCTTGTGATTTCGTATAATACCAATCAAGGCGGCCCAGCACCACTTGGGGTAGCCGGTCCGTATGATAGCCTTAATGTCGCTTTGAATGATGACACTCCATTGGTTGGGAGCGACGATAATCCTTCTCGGGTGGTCCGGCAGACTGCCACTAGCATCTTCCAATCTGGAGCTTTTGGAACGAGGGCTCCCATGTTTGTGGTGCGTGGATTTCCTGCCTCTCCTGCGACAGGCCAGCCCATCGAGGCGGGCGGTTATCTTGTTCGGGCCACTGTTGACGACGGCGACTTTACTGCTGAGGCCTACGAAAACTTTGAGCTGACCCCACAGGAGATCGAGCTTGATTTGCTTGGGGTGCGCCAAGTCGCTGATGGGGCCCCTAAAACAATCGAAGTAGCCGAGATTCCAGAGGGATCTTCGGTCGAGGTGGTCTTTGCGAAGCGAGATGATCTTCCGGTGGAGGAGGGGCTCTATCCCTTCTTCGTGCGCTTGAGCGGAGGGAATTTTTTTGGTTCCCGATCCGGAGTGATGCGTCTGGTGGCCGAGGAGGATACTTCACCGCCCGTGATCACATTGACTGGTTCTGCTTCGGTGACGATTGAAGCGGGATCTAATTATACCGACGCGGGAGCAACGGCGACCGATACCGTCGATGGGGCGATCGCGGTGGTGGTAGACAATAAGGTGAATGCTCAGGTTCCGGGTTCTTACCTTGTGAGGTTCACGGCAACGGATGCAGCTGGTAATGCCGCAGTGGAAGTGACACGCACCGTGATTGTAGAGGACACCTTACCGCCCGTGATCA
>Ga0315330_10000870_pt1 | contig 19797 bp, 10 predicted proteins | sample M140m34915metaG_FD_203453 | JGI IMG/M metagenome (GOLD analysis project Ga0315330, IMG submission 203453) | Ammonia-oxidizing marine archaeal communities from Monterey Bay, California, United States - M1 40m 34915 | ecosystem: Environmental > Aquatic > Marine > Intertidal zone | place: USA...
GTCAACTAATACAACTGATGGGGTTAACGCTGCTGGCGCAGGTTATAGTGGGTTAATTGGCTTAACTTCAGGTTTTACTACAAATGGTAATGGTGTTGGTGGTAACATAACAATAATAATAGATGGTAACACAGTAACAAGTGTAAGAATAAATAAAGCTGGATCAGGTTATAAAGTTGGTGACACTATAACTATAAGCAAAGACGTTGGTACTCCAGCTATAGGAGGTTCAACAGACGTTGTTTTAACATTAAGAAATGAAGATGTTTATAGTACTAGTACAAAAGGTTCAACTAATTTTGAACTGCATCCAAGTGAAGAATACCCTTTAATTTTATCAATATTAAGTATGGCTGGTGTTGTTTTAAAAGACACTTTAATAACAAAACTTGGAGCAGATTATTTAGTAGCAAATCAACGAATTAAACAACAATAGACATGGGATTATTACAAACAACTACAGCGTTTCAGTATTATAATAAAACAAAATTATTTCAAGGTAGTGAAGGATCCGAGGTCAACTCTATACCAAGATGTAAATTTACTTTTCCTGATGGTTTTTTATACAAACCTAAAACAATATCTGATTTTACTGTAAAATTAAATAATCAAGTTCAAGGTGCTGATAACTATACATTTTCAACAGCTAACGGAAAAGTTAGTATAACTTTTGTAAAAAAGACCGTAGATTATATAAATAGTAATTTGTCTAGTAGTGTAACAATAGCTAGCGCAGATGTTATAACAATATCTTTACATAACGATGTTGTCGGCAACTATAGATATGTATCATTAAAAGATTTAGTAAGTAACTTTATGGTTGGTTATGTGGGTGATGGTAAACTAGTAAACTCTGTAAAAAGATCTGAAGTTTTGTTTCACGCTAAAAGAATATTACAAGAATTTAATTACGATATAAACAGAACAGAAAAAATACAAGAAATTGAAATACCACCTTCACTTAGTATTCCAATGCCTCAAGATTATGTTAACTACGTTAGATTATCTTGGTTTGACAATGGTGGTGTTGAGCATATTATATATCCTTCAAGGTTAACATCAAAGCCTTCACAATCTATATTACAAGATTCAGATTATGAGTATTTGTTTACAGATGAAAGCTTATTAACTGGTGAACCTCAAATATCAGAAAATTTTAAAGACTTTGATTTACACAACGTAAGTGGTAGTTTAAACTCTAATGATTATTTTTATAATCAAACATATCACACTGATAGAGTTGCTAATACAGGTTTAAGATATGGATTAGAACCTGAAGTATCACAACACAATGGTGTGTTTGTAATAGATGAGTTAAATGGTAAAATATCATTTAGCAGTGATTTAAAAGATAGAAGTATAACTTTTAAATATTTATCTGATGGTTTAGCTACAGATGATGAAATGAAAATACATAAGTTTGCAGAAGATGGTATGTATAAAAGTTTAGTATTTAATATACTATCAACAAGGGCTGGTGTTCCTGAGTTTGTGATAAATAGATATAGAAAAGAAAGAAAAGCAGCGATGCGTAATGCTAAAATAAGGTTGTCTAACTTTAAATCATCTGAAATAGCTCAAGTGATGAGAGGTAAGTCTAAACAAATTAAACATTAATTAAATGCCACAGTTAAAAAACATTTTCATAAAAGGTAAGATGAATCAAGACCTTGATGAGAGGCTTGTGCCAAAAGGCGAATATAGAGAGGGTCAAAATATACTTATAACAAACAGTGAAGACTCTGATGTAGGTGCTATTGAAAATGCTTTAGGTAATAAATTAGCTTATGATGTTACTGAAGGTTGGAGATCTGATTTTAACAATAAAAATGGTGAAGTTATTGGCGCTTATGTAGACGTTTCTGCAAATAGAATATTTTGGTTTGTAACTACTTTTTCTGGTTCTACAGGTAAAAGTATTATAAATATGGATAGAGCAAGTGTGGCTGATGGTGATATTTGTAAAATAATAATGCAAGAAGGATCTAATGCACCTGTTGTATTAGTTAACGGACCTTTTTTAAATTTTAGTAAAAATCATTTAATTACAGGTATAAACACTATAGATAATTATTTATTTTTTACAGATAATTATAATCAACCAAGAGGTATTGATGTTGACTTAGCTAAATTAGATGGTAATTATTATAACTGTGAGGAAAAAATATCTGTAGCTAAAGTCTCACCTTATCAAGCTCCATTTTTAACAAATACTAGTGGTGCTGGTGATGGAACAACTCTTTTAACAACAGATCCTACCTCTGCGAGTGGTATAAAATCAGATTATTTAAAAGACAGATTTGTAAGATTTGGTTATAGATATAAATACGAAGATAATCAATACTCAATAATATCACCATTTACTCAAGTTGTATTTAAACCGTTAAATAACGGTTCATTAGCGTATAATGCTAACCAGACAAATAGCACTACAAATGAAGCAAAAGTTTCGACAAGCGTAAGAACAGTTGCCGAAAAAACAGTGGTTGATATAATGGAAAACGCATATGATAAAATTACAATGCGTATACCATTACCTAACATAGACGAATTTGCTGATTCAGATCCTGGAACAACATATAGTAATGATTTAAAATTAAAATCAATAGAGATAGTATTAAAAGAGTCTGATGGTATATCAATAAAAATAGTTGACGTAATAAATATAGCTGAAAAACAGTTAGAAACATCATCACCTTTTAAATCATATGCTATAACACCTATTTCTGGAACAACATACTATAGGCAAACTATAGATTATATATATAAATCTGAAAAACCTTTTAAAACACTACCAGAAAGACAAACTATAAGAGTTAGTGATAAAATACCCGTAAGATCTAAATCACAAGAATTAGTATCTAATAGGTTAATATATGGTAATTTAACTTTAGGTTATGATTTACCAACAGATGAAGATGGTAGAAAAGGTATAAACTTTTTATTAAATAGTCAAGTTAAAGGCGCTAACGAAACAAACGCAACAACTGGTTTGCTTCAGTATAATAAAAATGCTTACAAGTATCATAATATAAAACAAAGAAGAACTTATCAAGCTGGTGTTGTTTTATCAGATAGATTTGGTAGACAATCACCTGTAATACTATCTACAAACACAGACAGTGAATTAACAGACACACATACTGTAGATGTTGAAAATCAAGATTTTCACGAATACGGTCCAAATAATTCATATAGCTGGTCTCAATCAGAGTCTGATATTATTGGCAAAGCTTTAAACATAGAGTTCAAAGATACTAGGTTAGTTGAAGCTGTTAAAGCGTATACTACTGGTAACCCAAATGGTTGGTTTTCTTGGAAACTTGTTGTTAAACAAACAGAACAGGATTATTATAATGTATATGGTTTTTCACCTGGTAACTCTTGGTCTACAGAAGGAATAACATCAACAACATTAAGTAGTGATACACAAATAATATCAGGTAGTATAGATACAACCACAAAAGGTAAAAGTTGGTTTACCTTGTATGGTGATAATATAAATAAAATACCTAGATCTTTAAACAAAGATACAGACATAAACAGAGAGGGTGTAACAAGCTCTGACGTAAAGTTGTTTCCTAAAATTGTTGGTGATTCAGGTGGTATACCTGAAAAATCTAAAAATGTTGGTAGTGTTCGTCAAGAGTATATTGATGTGTTAAGTATTGGATCTGCTATTGATCAAGGTTTAGCTAGCCAAGCTAATATTAAAAATTATTTTGAATCAAGGCTAAGACCTTACGGTTTTTTATTTAATTCTAATTCAAACCCACAGGTTGCTGAGCTACCAAATTTATTTACAGAACTAGCGGCTCCATCAAGCTCTCAAAATGTTCAAGTAAATCCTTCTAACAGTGGAACTTTTCCATTTGGTTATCCTTATGGAAGTAGTACTAATTTAACTGTTTTTGAAACAAAACCTTTTGAATCTAAAATTGATATATTTTATGAAACATCAACTAGTGGTCTAGTAAATGATTTAAATTTATTAATGAACAACACCACTGGCGCGCCTAGCGATATAAGAATAGATGGTAATACTACTGATAGTTTTACTGAAAGTGCTGCTAGTGGAACAACAATAGGTACATTAAGTGCAACACCATCTAGTGGTCAAGCTATATCAACTTTTCAAGTATTGAGTATATCAAACGGCACAAATCAAAATGGTAGATTTGTAGCTATATTAGATAGTGGAACTTGGAAATTAAAAACAAATGATACATTTTTATTTAAAAATAACAGTGAAGATAACTTTACTGTAAACGTTAAAGCTATACAAGCTAACGGAGCATATGTTACGCAAGATATAACAATAAATGTAACAAATGCTAATCCATCAGCTACTAGTGTTGAGGTAACTGTTGCTAGTACAGCTAGTAATGGTACTTTTATAGCAAACGTACCCGCTGTAAATGGATCAGCTAGAACAACAAACAACGATAATAAATCAGGTTTATCAGGGGTATTATCTCAAGGTTTAGGTGGTAATAATAGTGGTATGTTTACTTTGTCACAATCTCCAAATGGTAGATTTACATTAACAGCAAACAATACTTTTAATTATTCTAGTTTCTTCGGTCAAAACTTACAACCAAAAAGTTTAACCTTAACGGTTACAGATAATGGTGGTTTAACCGGTACAGCAACTATAATATTAAACGCTTCAACTTCTAACTCTTTACAAGGTTGGGCTCACGGTGGTTCAACAACAGCATGTACTATGTTTTGTCAAAATACTTCAACAACGTATTATGGAATACAAGGATCAGGAAGTGGTGTTCCTAGTGATCAAAATGGGGTTTATACAGGTAATATTATATATATAGATTCTACTTTAAACCAAAGATTAATGCATCTTACTTCAGGTTACTTTGTAGATGCGTTAGGTGCTCAATACGAAATAAACGGAGGTGTAATAGGTTCAGGTTATCAAATATGTCCACAATGTTAAAAAATAAATAAATGGCTGCAATTATAGAAATTTCATATTTTAATTCGATAATACTAACAAGTGGTGTTGATGGTAACGGTCAAGCTGATGGTCAGTGGCATGTAGAAGAGTCAAGAATTAAAGGTGAGTTTAATGGTAAGCAAATGGATTATGGTGCTAGAGCTCATTTAGTTGACGAAGAATACGGTGAGCAAAAAAGAACAAACGCTTTAATTCATAGTGGTATATATAATTCAAGAACAAAAATAAACGAGTTAAATCAGTTTCCTGTTGGTGAAGATATAACTAGAGCAGTTGATATATCACAAGGTAGTATACAAAAACTACACGCAGAGGATACTAACTTAAATATATTTCAAGAAAATAAAGTAAATAGAGCTTTAATTGATAAAGACGCTATATTTACAGCTGAAGGTCAAGCTATAACAACTTCAGGTAAAAATGTAATTGGTCAAATAACACCTTACTCTGGTAAATACGGTATAGGTACACATCCTGAAAGTTTTGCTGTATTTGGTAATAGAAAATACTTTGCAGACAAAGACAGGGGTGTTGTGTGTAGATTATCAAGTGGAGCTGGTGGTGGTAGCGGTATAGAGCTAATATCACAATCAGGTATGAAGGACTTTTTTAAAGATAACCTAAAAACATGTAATAGAATATATGGGGCTTTTGACGAGCAAAAAGGTAAGTATATAATATCTTTACAAGGAGGTGTTGATGGTGTTGATTTAAATATTAGTAGTGCAGATAATACTGGGAGCGCTATACTTATAAATCAAAGTGGTTATAGAACCCTGTGTTATAGTGAAAGAGTAAAAGGTTGGACATCTTTCTTTACATACAAACCAACGTTTGGTGTTAGTTTAGATAATGAATTTTATACATTTAATGAATATGATATGTATAAACACCATGATGATTCAGTTACAAGAAGTAATTTTTATGGTAAAAGTTTTCCAGATCCAGCTTATGTTAAATTTGTTTTTAATGATCAACCTAATGCTGTTAAAACATTTTTAACTATAAATTACGAAGGAACTACAGGTTGGAGCATGGAAGAGTTTTCAACAGGTGGTAACAATATAAGTGGTTACAATAGTTATGATGATGTTAATAAATCTTATGTTATACCAAAAGAAGGTACTTTAGTTGGAACTGATACTATAGGTTTTGTTAAAAAAGAAGGTTTTTACTTTTCTGAATTAAGAAATAAAGCTGTTGATTACTTTCAAGATGGTTCTCAGTTTAATACAACTGGTGTTAAGGGTTATTATTCTGACGTTAAACTTCAGTATTGGATACCATCAGAAACATCGTCAGCTGATAAAGCAGAATTATTTGCTGTTGGTTCAGAGGTATTAGGTATAGTATTAAGAGCTCCAACAACTAAAAAAACTTAAATGAAATTAAAAGAGATACCTAGTGTAGATCAATTACAACAATTAATAATACAAAATAACAAAAAAGATGGTTTTTACGGAGATGGTAAAAGCATACCTGTTGTTAATGAAATACCTATAACTCATAAATTTGCTGATGGTATTTATATAAGGCAAATGGATATGAAAAAAGGTCAAATAGTTGTTGGCGCTGTACATAAACATTTACACGCTTGGTTTTTAATGACTGGTAGAGTTTTGATAAACGATAATGGAGAAAAAATAGAACACATTGCACCTTGTTATACAATATCAAAACCCGGTGCAAAAAGAGTAATATATGCGGTTGAAGATTCAATATTTGTTAACGTGCATAAAAACCCAACAAATACAAAAGATATTAAAGAATTAGAAAAACAAATAGTAACAATAAAATAATAAGATTATGTCATTTTTAATAGCAGGAATAGTAGGTGGAGCTGCATTAATAGGTAGCGCGGTATCAGGTGGTATAGCGGCTAATGCAGCAAAAAAAAACCGTAGAAGAGCACAAACAACACAAGACAAAATAGACGAAAAAGAAAGAAACAGACAGGATGTTATAGATCCTTTTGCTGGTATGACTAGTTTAGACTCTATGTTAAGTAATCAGTTTGATAACTTACAAGTTGCAACTGGTGCAGCTGAATTTGAAAGAGAAATGTCTGATGTTAATTTAGCAAACATGACTGATCAAGCTTTAAGGTTTGGTTATGGTGGGGGTGGTGCTACGGCTTTAATGTTTGGTGCTAACAGATCTAGTAGAGAAATAGCTAATACTATAGGTCAACAAGAAGCTAAAAATTCACTAATGAGAGCTCAAGGCGCTCAAGATCTTATGGGTGCTCGAATGGGTGAAGCAAGAAGAATACAGTCAATGCGAGCTCAAGGAGAAGCTTATAAGTTTGAAACACAAGAAAACAGAGATATGGCTCAGTTGGATAGATTAGCTGGTTTACAAACGGGTTATGAATCAAACGCAAATAAATTACAACAACAATCATTAAGTATATTTGGTTCAGCTATACCAAACGCTGTATCAGCTGGAGCAAGTGCATATGGCATGAAAGGTTAAAATAAAATAATATGGCTTTAAATATAGAAAGATTCGATCCTAACATTAAAAACCCCGGTATAAAACAAGGTACTGGCGCATACGCACGTGGTGATGTTGCAGAAGTTGGTGACTTTAGCGTTGCTAATGAACAAATACAAAAGTCAATAAAAGAAGCAGGTGAAGCTATAGCAGCAATGCCTCCAGGTTTATTACAAAGAATAAAAGGTGGTATAGATGAAATATCTGCTTCAATTGAAGGAGCTGGTCAAGAATTAACAAATTCTATAAACAATCAAATAGATGAAATACTACCAAGTGTAGCTACTGAAACTAGAGAGGTTTTTGATATGAGTGACGGTGTTGGAAGGTTTGAAGAAAGAGATAATCAAGTTATTGAAACAAGAAAAACTAAAGCAAGAAAAGGTTTTTTTGGTATTGGTAAAAGAGATGCTATAAAAGATCCTAGTAAACTAACATTTAAAGATTTAACAAGAAAACAAAAACAACAAGCATTAGAAAGAGTTGGCTATGTTAAAACAATAAGAGACGGTATAGCTGGTCCTATGGCTGATTTTGTTAAAAATGGTGGTGACATAAACTATACTACAATAGCTAACAACCAAGAAGCTTTAAATTTTATGGATCATATAGCCACTAAAAATGGTAAATTTGATATAGTTTTTGAAGATGGCAAGGGTAATAAAGCTAAAGGTGGTTTTATAAAATGGAACGATGGAACTAAAGATCATTACCTTCACAACATGCAATTACAAGGTGCTAAAGATATTTTTAAAACTGGTGCTAAAGAAAATAGAACAGCTATTATAACTTCTATGGACACAGACGTAAAAGATATGGTTGCTGAGGCAAAAAGTAGAGATTTAAATGATAAAGCATTTGATTATGAAGATGCTATAGTAAAAGCAAGAAAATCTTTGTTAGAAACAACCGAAACTAACCCAGCTTTTATATTTAATAACATGGTTAAAGGTAATGAAAGCACTAGATATGACCCTGAAAATCCTGATCACGTTGCTGCTGTAGAAAACTATGTAGATGATACTCTTAGAAATAAATTGGGTAATGAAAGAGGTCAAAGAAGAACAGATCCACAACCACCTACTGGAGATACTCGTTTTGGAGGTGCTCAACCAACGGCTGTTGATTATAATAATTTTAATGCTGTAATGAGATTAAGAGGTGTAACATTTAGAGAACAAGGTTTTAAACCTGGTGATGATTTCAACACAGTAGTTAAACCTTTTATACCTAAAGAAAATAGTGATATGTTCGGAACATATAATACTATATATAATAAAGACGCTGGTTTGCTTGCTAGAAGAGATCTTACACAAGAAAAATTAGACAAAATAATAAAACATGGTATTGTAAATAATGGTGATTTTAGTAAATTTGAAGACAACAATAATAGCTACGCTGAAAATGTTTACAAAAAATTTAATGAAGACAATGCTAGTAGGCCAGTTTACGATACTCAAATAGAAGGTGATATGTCTGAAGGTAATAAGAAAAAAGCAACATTAGCTCAGGTAGAACAAATACTAGATTTACCAAATATAAAACAAGAGATAAATGGTAAGCCTATAATTAGAGAAGGCAAATATAGACCTAAAATTAAAAAAGATAAAAATGGTAATAGAATACTTGTATTGCAATATGTTTCTGCGACTAGAGATAAAACAATAACTTTGGAGGATGGTGAAAAAGAAAAACAAATAGGTAAAGTATATAGTGAATTTACTTATAATATAGACACAGATGAAGGTGTACAACAATTATTTAGAGAACTTTCAGGTGCAACAGAAAGCAATACAAGTGCTTATAATAATACGTTTCAAAAACTATTATACGATTTTAACAACCCTAAAAAATAAATTAATAAATGTACGAGTTAAATGGTAAACAAATGACTCTGGAGCAGGTACAGGCCGCGGCTGATTCGTACCAGTTAAGCTTAGAGGAATTTATAAACAAATTTGGAGTTAAATCACTAGATGATGCGTTGTCTAACAACAAGCATATATCAAGAAATATGTTTGACGATATTATGAGCCAAGGAGGTAATAAAGTTGAAGATAATCTTGAAACTGAGTTTAACAACCACTATGGCTCTAACTCTGGTTATAAATTTGAGCAATATGGCCCTTTTATGGACGGTTTAAGGGTAACAAACTCTCAAGGTCAAGTTCAAAATTTTAAATTACCAACTATATATAATAAAGGTAAAACAACCCCGGATGATGTCGTTGAAATGTTGGGTCTTTCTTCGTACGACGATATAATAAACTTCCTAGACTCAGATCAGTCATCTGAAAAATCAAAAACAATTTTTAATAAAACATCAGGTAACATAACACCTGAAACATATCCAGTAATAAATACCGGGTTTGAGTCTATGTCTGTTCCTGGTACAGTACCGGGCTCGTCTTTTGATGTAAGTAGACCAACTTCAAGAAGAGCTACAGAAGACGAGGCTTATAACATAGTTAATCTTACAGAAAAATATTTAAAGGAGTTTGTTAGAAACCCATATTCTGATGAAGATGCTCACCCGCTTGATTCAAGCTCAGAATTTACTGATAAATGGAAAGAAAACACAAGTAGAGCTGTATATGAAAGAGTTAAGTCTGAAACTGGTTTAGACATATCATATGACTCATTTATAGAAATATCTGGTGGTAAAAACTTTCAAAGTGGTATGATACTTAGGTTAAAGCAAGATGAAGCTCGAGCAGAAAACAAAAAACTTTACCTGGGTGCTTCAGAAACAGAAGATATAGATTTAAAAACCGATCCTTTAGTAAATGGTTTTGAAACAAAAATGGCTAAAAGTCAAAAGTATAGAACAGGTACTGTTGTGGCTAGACAAAAATTAATAGAGGAGTTAAATGAAAACGTTAGTTTAATAAAAAGATTAAGAAATAATATAGTAACAGGTGAAGGTGATGAAACTCAACAGAGAGCTGAAATAAAAAAACTTGAAGATCAAAATGAAAAAACAAAACAAGAACTTAAAAAACTAGCAACTTTTAAAAAAGGAAAATCGTATAGCCCTTACAGTGCATATAATGTTGGTGGTAGTTATACAGAATATGAATATGAAGATAAAGAACTTTCATCAAACTTTTACAATGATCAAGGTTATACGAAAGCTTCGGCAGAAAAAATAGCTCAAAGCGCTAAAAACCAAAATAACAATATAGAATCTACAATAGCTGATTTAAAAAGCTCTAACTTTGGTATGAACGATTATGAGGCACATGGTTTGCATTATAAAAATTTATTTAAAGTTTATAGAAAACTATTATCTGTAGGTGAAGATAAAAATATAAACGTAGATCTTTCTATTTTACTACAGGGTAAAGAAATGCCAACTAACGCACCTGGGCTTACTAGAAACTTTGTTGCTCCAAAAATTACGGATATGTATAACACTCTTAAAAATGAAGGTTATATAAATGAATATGGTATTGGTCAAGTTCCTTATAATTTTTTACATAAAAACGGTTATACGTCTAGACATTTTGATGGTTTCTTTGATATACTTGAAGGTGGTATAAAAGAAGAGGATGTAAAATGGATGTCAGTACATGAAGATGCGTTAGATGATAATCTAGGTTCTAGATCAGCTATGTATAAACTATATAAATTAGCTATTGATCCAGGTGAAATGGAAAAAGGTGGTTTTTGGAAATCAATGGTAAACTCAGGTACTAAGCAGTTTATGACAGAGTGGGGTGGTTTAAGTGAAGCGGAAGCTGATAGAACACTGGCTAGTGCTAGTGGTAAAACTATGACAACTAGATACATGTTAGATGAATTAGCTGAACTAGAGGTTGACTACAATAGTGTTAATCAAGAAAAAATTCAAAAAGGCGATATAAGATCATTTGAGTATACAGACGATCAAGCTGAAATAATAGAAAGAACATTAGCTGAAGAAGTTGGTGAAGGCGTTGGTCATTTTATGCCAACATTAGTAAAACTTGGTGTTATAAGTGCTGCAACTGGTGGTACTGGCTTACCTGCATTATTAGCAACAAGGTTACGTACAGCTAAAAACGTTTATGAAAGATTAAAGTATCACGCCGCTCTTATGATGCTTGAAGAAGGTAAAATGTTAGCAGCTGGTTTTAAACCTACATCTGGTGCTGCATTTTATGCTGGTGGTGCTGCAACTTCTTTTATAAAAATTCCAGCTGGTAATGCTTTTAGTTTTTTAAATCCATTGTTTCAAAAGGTTGTAAAAGGTGGACCTGTTGGTGCTGCATCAATGGAGTTTGCTAGTATAACAGAATTAGCTTATGATGAGTTAATGAACAACAGAGATTTTAGATCTGAGTTTAATGAAATGTTTGGAAGTTACGATGATGTAGAAAAAAGACTTTTAACAAACTCAATAGTTTTTGGTGTTGTAGGTGCTCAACATTTAAAAAGAACAGATTTTATGCACACTAGTGCTAAAGTAAAATTAAGAAATAAACTTAGAAACGAACTTAATTCAATAGAAGGTAAAGAAAAAGTTGACATAGAAGCTATAATAGATAATGCAATTAATAGCGGTGGCAAAACACTAAACGATATTCAAAATTTAATTTCAAAAGCTTATCAAAAAAATTTATCCCCAAAAGATTTAAAGAAAGCAAAAGCTTTACAATCAACAATAGATAATCTTAATCACATGATTAGGATAGAACAAAAATCTATAGAACTAGATCCATATGGTGGTAAAGGTAAAGAGGGTTATGAAAAATTAAATCAAAAAGAAAAAAAAGATATAGACAAAAAATTTGAAGACGCATTTAATAACCAGTTTACTAGACCTATAGAACAATCAATAAAACTAGCCGTGCCTGAGTTTAAGGGTTTTAAAGTAGAATTTGTTGATGGTAAAATAGGTGAAAATGGTTTAGCAGAATATCAACCAGGTGGTGGTAAGAAACAAGGTAGAGTTTTAATAAGTAGAGAAGCTTATAAAGATGGTGCCATGGGTAAAGAAATACACGAAATGGCTGGTCATGCTGCTATGAGAGCTATATTTGATGCTAGGCCAGATTACCAAATGAAGTTTACTGAAAACTTATTTGAAAAATTTAAAGAATATGATAAGCTTTTTGATAGCGTTGGAGGCCCTGGTTCTTTGCAAAAATTTATTAAAACTGAATATAAAGGTGATGGTAGAACAAGTGAAATAAAAAATTTAAGACAAGAAGAGCTTATTAGTTATATGTTAGAGGCTTTTAGTAATCCTGAAATTTATTACTCAACTGTTGGTAGTAGTTTTGCTAAAGATGTAAAACAAGAGTTTACAAGTTTATTAGAATCAAACTTTGGTTATAGACCTAAAATTAAAAATGCAGGAGATTTTGTAGGGTTTTTATCTAGACTTTCAAGAGATATAAAAAAAGGTAGAAATATAGAGTCAAAAATAAAAACAATGACCGAGTTAAATAATATAGATTTTCTCCGTATTGAATTAACGTCTAACAAAGGTAAGGAAATAAAAAAACTACAGTCAAAAGATTTAGTAAATAATAATAAAAACTTATCAGAACAATTAATTAAATCTAGGTTAGAGGGTAAAGAAGCAATAACAAGAAACATTGAAGGTAAATTATTACAAAATAATCAACCACTTATAAATAAGTTTGTTAAAGATTTTTATAAGCCTGAAAAAGGTGGTACAAAAGAGGATTTTATGGCTGAAACTATGTTTGAAGTAATCAAACTAACTCAGAGTTATTTAAAAGGTGCTAAAAGTGTAGAGGGTAAAGCAGAGTTTGGTGCTTATTTAAGTGACGCTTTATTTGGTTATAACCCTATAACAGGTAAAGGTGGTAGCATGGGTCCTATAGGTAGACGAGGTAACATACTACAAAGGTTTGAAAAAACTAAAAGACCCATGGAGTTTGTTAGTATAGATGGTGAACAGAGCTTTTTACAACTAGAAGGTGGTGTTCAGTCAGGTGGTAGTGTTGGTTCAAGACAAGCTGAAGCAGGTTTAATAAACTTAAAAAATAAATTAAAGTTAACAGATAACCATATATCTTCTATAGAAAGTAAAATAGATGTTAAAAACATAGATAAACTAAACTATAGAGATTTACAAGACTTAACACCTAATATTACAATGGAAATGTTTGGTGGAAGATCTGATGTTAAGGTAGGTGAGTCAAGTAAAAACATAAAACAAAAAGCAGAATATATAGCTAAAAACTGGAAAACACTATATGAGTTGTTACCGCATGGTGCTATGTTAAAAACAGGTGTTACTAGTATAGAGGGATTATCTACACAGATAAGAGATCCATTATTAAATAACTTATTATATAAACCAGTTTCAAGAGTTGGTGAAAAAGCTCAAGCATCAGCCGCTGAAACAGGTAAAACATCAGGATTGCCAGTACAAAATAAAATTAAAAACCTAACTCAAGCACAATTTTTAGAAAAATTTGGTATAATTGTAGATGCTAATGGTAAGGTTGATTTAAAGAAAACTAAAATAAAAGCTCAAAGTAGAGAGCTAAGAGCCGTTGACGCTTTAATAGCTGAAACAGGTAGGGCAATAACAAATCAAGTTGTAAGAAATTATCTTGAAACAAAAGGTGGTTATGAAGCTAATCCACAGCTAGCTCAAACGATGGCTAAAGATGCTTTATTAAATCAAATAAAAGGAGGTAAGTCAGAGAGTTTACAGTCAAAAGATTTTTATAATTCAGTTGAAAAAGAATTTGGCAACATGTCTCCTCAGTTAATAAACCAGTTTTTTAGAAATAGAAAACAATTATTAGCCTCAAACCCTAAAGCTTATGGTGTTATAAAAGATGCTGTTGAATTAGTTGGTAGAGCTCATGCTGAATCGGGTAAAGCTGCGGAATACTTTATGACATCAATGAAAAAATCTAAGTATAACGAAATAGTCACACTGAAAGAAGATGGAGCTATGTTTAAGCTTTCAGATGCAAAGTTTAAAGAAAGTGATCAAGCTCAAAAACTGTTTCAAGATATGGCTTTTGATTTAGCTGCTTTTGTACCTAAAATAGATATTGTAAATCAAAGTGGTAACCAAAAAATGATACTAGATCTTTTTGCTGGTCATTACAACGTTGTGGGTTCTGCTAATGCCAAAGTTGAAAGTAATTTTAAAAAAGTTATAAGAGATAGATTAGCTAAAGAAGGTATAAAACCTAGTAAAGAATTATTAGAAAAATGGGCAAAAGTTGATTGGAACGAATTGAAATCTTCTTACGCTTCTAGTTATTATACTGGTTATAAAGCTATAATGAATGCCACTAACTTTAAACAACAAGTAAAACTTGCTAAACAATACTTTAGTGCTAAAGATGGTAAGATGCAAAGAAACTTGTATGATGCATGGAACTCTACATTGCAAGAGTGGTTATATAGTAGTCCAGAAGGATCATCAGCTTTTAAAAACAAAGCTGATTATATATTAAAAATTAAAAAAGCAAACGGAAATATAGGTACAACTGGTGAAAGAGTTTTAGCTCCACCTGGTTACATATATTTACCTGGTAAAATATTTGATGGTAAAATAAAGTTTGAGCATTTAAAGTCAAGTAATCAACAGTCTATCGAATCAGCTATGTTAGTTCTAGACGGTAAGTGGACTAGTCAAGGCCAAAAAACATTAAGTAAATATAAAGGTATATATGGCTTACTTAGTGATTTTAATTTAATAGATAATCTTGGTAGAATAAATTCAGCTGATATATTTAGGTTTGCTGAAAACTTACAACTAGCTAAAAATATATATAGAATAGACGGTCAGTTTAAAACAACACTTTATAGTGATATGATTAAAACAGTGGGTAGGTCTGAAGTTAAAAAGCTAGAAGAACTACCTAAGTTACAATCAAAAGATATGGCTATAAACATGGGTAGAAGAATAAACCCTAAAAGAAAAGGTATATCAATATTTGATTTTGATCAAACTCTAGCTAACACTAAAGAAAAAATAAAAGTTACAATGCCTGATGGTAAAACTGAAAGAATAGGTGCTGCTGAATTTGCTAGACAAGCAGAGTCATTAGAAGCTAGGGGTGCTAAGTTTGATTTTACTGAATTTAATAATGTAATAAATGCAGAAAAAGGTCCATTAGCAGATCTTGCGTTAAAAAGACAAAACAAGTTTGGTAGCGGAGATATTTTTATATTAACAGCTAGACCACAAACATCTGCTTTAGCTATACAAAAGTTTTTAAAAGGCGTAGGTTTAGACATAAAGCTAGAAAATATAAAAGGTTTAGAAAGTGGTTTACCACAAGCAAAAGCTGATTTTGTTATTGAAAAGGCAGGTGAAGGTTATAATGATTTTTATTTTGCTGATGATATGATAAAAAATGTTAAAGCAGTTAAAACAGCATTAACACAGTTAGATGTTAAATCTGATGTTCAACAAGCTTTACAGTCAAGAGATTTAAACTTAGACTTTAATAAAATATTAGAAAACAAAAGTGGTATATCAGCAGAAAAAATATATTCAAAAGCTAAAGCTCAGGTAGCTGGTGCTAACAAGGGTAGGTTCAAGTTTTTTATACCTCCTTCAGCCGAAGACTTTGTAGGTTTAATATACCCAACATTAGGTAAAGGTAAAAAAGGCGACGCTCAAATGGCTTGGTATAAAAAGAATTTAATAGATCCTTTTGCAAGAGCTGAAAACTCTATAACAAAAGAAAGGCATCAAATGATGAAAGACTTTCAGTCTTTGAAAAAAGAAATAAAAGATGTTCCTAAAGATTTAAGAACAACTATAAATGAAGGTCCAGCTAAAGGATACACAAAAGAACAAGCAATGCGTGTTTACATATGGAACAAGCAGGGTATGGAAATACCTGGTTTAGGTAAAACTGATTTAAGAGAATTAAACGGTTATGTTAAGAAAAATAAATCATTAATGGAGTTTGCTGATAAACTTATAATGATACACAAAGGTGATGGTTATGCTAAACCTGGTCAAAACTGGTTAGCTGGAACTGTAACAACAGATATGTTTGAAGCTTTAAATGGAACAAAAAGAGCTAAGCACTTAAAAGAGTGGCAAACAAACGCTGATATAATATTTTCAGAGAAAAACTTAAATAAACTAGAGGCTATATATGGTGGTAAATATAGAGAAGCTTTGGTTAACATGTTAGGTAGAATGAAGTCTGGTCAAAACAGAAAACAACTTGGTGGTGCTTTTCAAAGATTAGAAAATGAAGTGCTAGATTGGACAAATAACTCTGTAGGTGCCATTATGTTCTTAAACTCTAGATCTGCAGTGCTACAAACAATATCAGCTATAAACTATATAAACTTTAGAGATAATAATCCTTTAGCGGCTGCAAAAGCATTTTCTAACCAAAAACAATATTGGAAAGATTTTAATAAATTATTTAACTCTGAGTATTTAATACAAAGACGTGATGGTCTAAAAATAAATATAAACGAAGCCGAAATAGCTGAAATGGCTAAGACATCTAAAAATAAAGCTAAAGCAGCTATATCATATTTGTTAAATAAAGGTTTTTTGCTAACAAGACATGCTGATAGCTTTGCTATTGCATCAGGTGGAGCTAGTTTTTATAGAAACAGAATAAATAAATATATAAAAGAAGGTAAATCAAAAGTTGAAGCTGAAAAACAAGCATTTATTGATTTTAAAGAAATATCTGAAACATCTCAACAGTCAAGTAGAACAGATAAAATAAGTCAACAACAAGCTTCTGGTTTAGGTAGAGTTGTTTTAGCTTTTGCTAATACGCCTATGCAATACGCTCGATTACAAAAAAGAGCTATACAAGATTTAATAAACAACAGAGGTGATGCGAAAACAAATTTATCAAAAGTAACATATTATGGTTTTGTGCAAAATTTATTATTTAACGCACTACAACAAGCTATGTTTGCTATAGGTTTTGATGAAGATCCTAATAATCAAAAACAAATAATGGAAAAATCAGGTGGGGTTGTAAACGGTATGCTTGATTCACAATTAAGAGGTTTAGGTTACGGGGGTGCGGCTGTTGCGGCTGTAAAAAATGTATTATTTAAAATTTCACAAGAACACGCTAAAGGTAATCCTGAATATGAAAAAGCTGCTTGGGAGTTTTTAGATTTTTCACCACCAATATCATCAAAAGTAACAAAAGTTAGATCAGCGCTTAGGTCAATAGATTATGATTTAGATGATATGAAATCAAAAGGTTTTAGTTTAGATAATCCAGCGTATATGGCTGGTGGTCAAATATTATCAGCTACAGCAAACATACCAGTCGATAGAGTTATTAGAAAAATGGATAATATAAAAGATGCTATGGACGAAGATGTTGAGATGTGGGCAAAAGCAGCTTTATTAGCTGGTTGGACTAAATGGGAATTAGGCTTACAAGACAACAAACCAGCAACATGGGGTGATAATGTTTTATTTGAAGATGTAAAATTTAACAATATAGAGTTTGAACCTATTGAGTTTGAAGATTAAAAAAAGGTGAAAACAAGTGATATTAAAATAATATAAGACTTAACATATGAGACATTTGCTATTTATACTAATTATGCTATTAAGCAGCAATGCTAATGCACAATTTTTTAAAGAATTATACAATGATTTCTTAAAATACGGTACAGTATACGCGGCTGGAAATATAGGTAACGCTAAATCTGAAGTGCCAGAGTATTTTATAAGAACTGATCCACAGGATTTATATGCTATACCAGATGTAATAGATCAAACAGTATATCATCAGTTTGATTATAGATATGGTGTAGGTATACGTAAGCTTGCAAGATTTGGTTACGAAAGTAAACCAGGTAATTTTTATAATGGTACCGAAAACAACGTAGGTTTATCAGCCCCAACATCAGCTGTAAAGGGTTTAGAATATATGTTGCATTGGGAAAAGCAACGTATGAATGGTGATGAATTTAATAATAAAAGATTATTTATAAGGCATACAGGTAAATATCATATAGTAAAATTTGAAAATAGAGAATCTGGTAATGTAGGGTTTAAATACACATCTGGCGAAGTAAGAGCCAGGTTACCTATAGGTAAGAAACTAAGCGTGTCTGCTGGTGCAATATATCGTACACACGAAAGAGCTTATGGATATAATCCTATAGAAATATGGTTAAATGAGATAGCTATAGATGATTTTGGAAACGAATATACTGCTAATCCTTGGTATTCTTTAGGTTATGAATACGGGTATAGTGATCACTTTACAACATACACAGATTTTACATCAGGTAACATAACATATGATTGGATATGGAAAAATGAAGATGGAGAAATAGTTGCATATGGAGATCGTGATTTTAGAGACAGGGTGTTTGGAGATTTAATGAACAGATATAATAATGAAATATGGGGCACGTTAGCTCCGTATAGTGAAATAGCACCTATAATTGGTTTAGATTTTTATCATTATAAGAATAATTTTTGGCTACATGCTTTTGGTAATTGGATTATGCCTTACCATAAATATTTAGCTGGTGATGATGATTTTAACTACCTTAACAGAAACAACTGGGGTAAAGGTGGTTTAATAAAAGATTCTAAACCAGAACAATGGTCTGACTATCAAGTTGGATTAATGTTCGGTTGGAAAATTAGTAAATCCCTAGGAGTTTTTATTGAAGGTGAATATACTAAGTTTTGGGATAGTGAAATATACTCAAGTAATTTTGGTCTTAATATAACTTTTAGATAATGGAAGAACTTTCAGAAAAATCTCAAGTAAAACTTGATATAAAGACGTTAATAGGTATAGTTGTAGGTATAGTTACCGTGGCTGGTATATGGTTTGATTTAACAGCAAAAATTAGTAACATAGAAGCTTCTATAATGAGACTTGAATATAATCAAACATTAAACGACGAGTTTAGAATAAAATGGCCTAGAGGAGAAATGGGAGCGTTACCTGACGATGCTAAGCAAGATTTAAGAATTGAATACCTACAGAAAGATGTAGAAAAACTTATAGCTACAATTGAAGAATTAAAAGAGAAATAAAATGGCAAAACAACTCGACGAAAATACATCAATGGGTATCGATATAGATGGTGATGGTAAATCAGATTTTGCTATATCATTAAAAACAATAGGTGCTGTAATATTCGCTATAATATCTTTAGCTGGAGTCTGGTTTAGCTTAAAGCAAGATATAGCTTTAGCTAAAGAATTACCTGAACCTGTTATTGATAGAATTGAATATGATTTAAAAGACGAATTGATTCGTCAGACAATATTAGACACTCAAGAAGATGTTGAAGACATAATGGAGCAGTTAGATAAGATAGATGAAAGATTATACGATATACAAAAAAATAGATAA
>Ga0315330_10000873_pt1 | contig 19770 bp, 14 predicted proteins | sample M140m34915metaG_FD_203453 | JGI IMG/M metagenome (GOLD analysis project Ga0315330, IMG submission 203453) | Ammonia-oxidizing marine archaeal communities from Monterey Bay, California, United States - M1 40m 34915 | ecosystem: Environmental > Aquatic > Marine > Intertidal zone | place: USA...
ACTTGCATACATGCATTTAAAAAACAGGTGTTTCCTAAGTTTTCTAAACCGACTTTACCTTTATTTTTATATTTTGTTAAATCCATTTATTTTTAATAAATATTGTAAATATATAAATCTAAACATATATCTTTATATTATATTATAGAATGGATAATAATACTGAAAATACTGGTAATACTGGTAATTTATTTACAAATATAGAGGAAAATATTCAAGAAGTTATATCTAATTCTATTAGGAATTATTTTTCAACTATGCCACCCTTTAATAGAAATAATAGAAACAATAGAACAAGAAATCCAGTAAATAATTCAAATGATATTGTTAATATTATTCGTGAATCTATGCATATTAGTAATGATATTATGCGTTCTTATAATAATAATATTAATGAATTTAATACCAATATGAGAGATTTAATCCGTATATTACAAAATATTAATAATAATAATAATAGTATTATACGACAACATATGCGAACAACTGAACCTATCACTTCTATTCCACGTAATCCTATTCAACGAACTAACCTTCCACGAAATACCATTCCTAGAATGAATAGTCGGGATTACTTGCAAAATCGTCGTTCAAATGTATTAGGTAATCCTCCTTTTAATATATTTGAAAATATTATGCCATTTTTTCCATATACATTCCAAGATGTAGTTGTACGACCAACTGATACAGAAATTGAAAATGCATGTGAATTATTTGAATATATGAGTTCAATTGAATTAATTAATAGCCGATGTCCAATTACATTAAGTGAATTTCAACAAGGTGATCAGGTTAGAAGAATACGTCATTGTGGTCATACTTTTATTGCAGATGCGATCATTAGTTGGTTTCAAAATAATGTTATATGTCCTGTTTGTAGATATGATATTCGTAACTATAATAGAGAAAATACAGAAAATGAAAATAATGAAGCAAGTACTGAAAATGAAAATAATGAAGCAAGTACTGAAAATGAGAATAATGAAGAAAATACAGAAAATGAGAATAATGAAGAAAATACAGAAAATGATATATCAATGAATACGTTGCCAACCATATATAATCCTGGTCAGTATACAACATCAATGACAATTAGTGAGCCATTTGATGTTAGTTCGTTACATTCATATAATGATTCTTCTAATAATATCTCTTCACCAATTATTTCACCGAATGAGTCTATAAATACTTCATTAGAAAATATTTTAAGAGCAGCATTAAGTTTAGATACCAGCAATAATAATAATTTGAATAATTTATTAAATACAGATACTTCAAATAGACAACAACCCTTATTTAGACTAGAAATCCCAATAGAATACGAAGAATATTATGATGCATCAAACAATTTTCTAGGAAATAATACGAATCATTTCTCATAATAATTGTATATGTCTATTTTCATTTTTTTATTTATTCTATTTACCATATTTGCGTATTATAATAATAGTAATAATGATATTATTAAAGCTAATATTACAATGTACATATAAAAAATTTCACATAAAATAAATAATTTTATTATTGATTTTATCTTTGAAAGAAGCTGGTAATCGTTTGAATATTATGTTTTTGATTATAAATTTTGTTCAACACACTATCAAATAATAAAACCTTAATTTTTGCAGATGAATATTTTTCTTTTTTCTTCATGAATGTCTCTGTATCTGGAAATTCATTTTCTAATTTAATTAATTCTTTACGATATGTTTTAATAGCTGTACTCTTGCCCTGTAACTCCCATATTTGTTCCAAAGCAAGTCCAAATAGTTGTTGCAATGGTTTCATTAATTGATTTGTAATGTAATGCGTATAATCAATTTTCAACTTATTTTCAACAATAAATTCGGGAGTTTCTATTTTATCTCCCATCAAAGCTTTGGGTGTGTCATTTACAATAAATACAAACTTCATTCTATCACCTGGTTTTGGTTTATTTCCTGGATCTCGCTTACCAATTCGTTCAGCTAACACGAAATGACCAATTTGATTGGGATTTTTATATCCACTTCTAAGAGCTTTTGTAATTGCTAATTTATCCATGCTGACATTGCCTTCAATCAAATCGTTCAATGAATGTTGTAAAAATTGTATAGCATTTTCAATATTGTTATCCTTCATTAATATGTTCAATATACCACCATAAACATCTTTAAGATAATCACATGAATCTCGTCTTTTTAATGAAAGTCCCATGAATTTCATATAACCTTTATTTGGGTTATCCTCGTATAACATCCCAACATATCGTTTCTTTGATAACAGTATGAATGGCATCAATGTTTTTTCATATTCTAATCCCATTGGTGGTTTCAAATATTTTGTACATAAATCAGCAGCATCTTGTGCAATCTCAATTGTCATTTCTAATGCTGGTTGACCTCGTATTTTTTCTCCAGTATCTGCATTTTCAAGGTTAAATGTAAAGAATACACTATCCGTATTATGCACAATCATGTTACCAACTCCAGCTGCGAAATGATGATTATTTGTTGTTAAATCATATACATAATCGTCATAATCCGGTATTTCACCTATTTTTTTGACCGCATCTGGGCATTTACGTTGGGAACCCATTGTAGCCGTAATTCTATATATACTCAATTTATCGCTTCTAGTATTAATAGACGTTTTATACCCAATACTATTTGCTAACCAGCAAATATGCGAAGCGCTTAATTGCGATTTTTGGTCAATACGAATATATCCGTGAGAATCTTTATCACCATCCGCATCATATAACCCTTCCCAGAATGCTTGGCGTATTTCTTGAGTACCATTTATAATAAAATCTGGAATGATCTTGCTGTTGTTATAATAAGTATCTTTTCTGTAGTTTTCAATAAATTGTTTATTTTTACCGTATTCATTAGACGTAAACGATATTTTATAAACACCCGAAGATTCAAGTGTATCATAAATTTTCCAATCATACTCTGGATAGGCTATTTTACATAATTCCATATATTTATCTAGTATATAATCATTTGCATTATTTAAAGCCCAAGATGTTTTTGAACCCGATGGACATTTATATGTACCACAACTACCATCACCAAAGAAGAATCCATATATTTTGGCTTCTTCTACCGAAATAGTGTCTTTACATTGTGTTTCATCCGGAAGTAATGTAGAATGTAATAATTTTGTCCCAACTTCCACATCTTTGGGGGATATTTCTGTGCCATTTTTTAACAATAATGAATGGTCGTCGGTAACATCAACTGCTCCTGTATGTGTTAGCACCCGTATTATTTTTTTATGACTGGCTAATTTATGGCGAATAATACGATGTAACCTAGTCCACCCGTTATCGGTCCACGATTCAACATTGTTAAGTTCGCAGAATTCTTTATCTTGTTTACCTTCTTCTGTGCATGTAACCCAATTGTTATTTCCATAAGAATCAGCTAATGCCGATATTTCACAAATAATTATCTTACCGTTAACACGAACATATACTGGTGTATATTTCGCAACACTATCCCCATATACATACTCCGCTTTTGTACGTACCGGTCCATGTGAAACTGTATTATATATTCGGTCCCCATATACTTCTTCTACAATTCGTTTTGCATAGATAATCATCATACGTCCCGTAGCCGTAGTTGATGCTGCTACATCTTTTTCGTAAAAAGTAGATGTACGTGAACCACATTGTCCATATAAAGAATTCGCAGTAACCTTATAACCTAATTGTCTTTTATCTAGAATATTTTGCATAAAAGGGTCTTTTTCGGTTTTAATCATTTTACGAGTATCTTTTCTAGCTTTTAAAAGTTCTTCCAAAATAGAAGGCATAATTCCTTTTTTATTATCTGGAAATTGAGCCCATCTACAAACCATCTTTCCCACTTTTGTTTTGACTTTTTTAGATACAGGATTGTTTGGATTTCGTAAATATTCATAGGTATCAAATTCAATATTAATATAATGGTATTCTGGTAAATTGTCATAAATAAACTCTCCTTTTTTATTTTGTTCACCAACAACTCGTATTAATTTACCATCTAAATCATATTCTTTTGACCATACTTTACTATCGTGTGAATAATTTTGACTAATCATGGATGACGGATATAGAGAAGAATAATCAACACAAGCCACTGGGTTATCCATGTACATTGAGCATTTTGGTGGTAACACAATAGCCCCTTCATAGCCTTCTTCTTTCCATGTTTTTTCCAGATCGGGCATAAGTGTATCTTTCTCACGACACTTTTTAGCAACATAACTAGTTAGTTTGATACCTTGACCGCGAAATACCAAGAAACTAATGGGTACACTACAGATACGAGACATCTCAACATAACCTGTAATTACATCTATTTTGTTCATTAAATGATGAACCAAATTACAATCCTGAATACAGTATTTTGCAACAATGGCCCGGTCACTTGCTGAACCTTTAGATAAACGAAATATATCCTGTGGAGTTACATCATCCTTTGCCATTCCCCATTTAATGGATTTTGAATTATCTAATTCATAATGTCCCTTAATAATAATGACATTGTAAGTATTTGTTTCTTCAACACCTTTCACCATATGTGTTACTGATTTATTGAGTTCAATATCAGCAACTATGAATTTTTGCCCATCATTAAAGTAATCGGCAGTAAACCCTGTTAATTCAATGTGGATAAAATCACCAACATTCAAGCCCATCAAATTTTTACTACACAACTCGGTGACTTCACCAAATTCTGGGTGTGTAGAATTACACACATATTTAACAGAATCACTAATAAATTGTCCGGCTACATCATCTAGTTTATAAGAAGATAAGTTAAAATCTCTACGAAAATAAGCATACATATCTATTTGCAATCTTCCAGTCATTTTTGCAAATCGCAAATCATATTCTCCACTTGCAATTTGTATTTTAGTATGTTCCAAATTAAGTTCGCCCGGTTTTTCCCGATTTTCTTTTGCACATATTTCATTTATTTTTCTAGACAATAACAAGAATTCGCGTTCACAATGGGTTTCTTGTGCGCGACGAAACATAAACTCATAATCAAAACCAAATATGTTATATCCAATAATGATATCTGGGTCTTCACGCTGTATTAATTCTGTCCATTTAATTAGCAAATCCTGCTCTGTATCTGCACATTCAATTTCAACATTGGAAACTTCATCGCAACTTCCTACAACTAAACAATGATTTAAATAAGGTTCCTTTTCACCATATTTTAAAAAGGTAGAACCAATAAATGTAACCTCATCACCCTTCAATGCAGGAAATATTCTTGTCATAATTTCATTGAATATTTGTATTTTTTCATCACGTGCATATTCTTCATTTAATAGAATATCTATAATTGTTGAATTTTTTTTTACTTTAGGTTTTCGTTTATATTTACCATATTGTTGTCCAGTGTATTCACTTGATTCTACTTGTTCTCCATTATTATCATTATCTTCACCTGTACCGGTATATTGTTCATTCTCTTTCATTTGCTCAAAAATACCATCTATTGTTAATAAATGACTATTATCTTCTTCCAAAGTTGTTTTTCTAACTGCCTCTAATGATTCATTCAAAACCAAATTACTTCTAGCTTCTAGCATTTTTTTAGATGGTTTGTTTTTTGGATACACCAAATCAATATCTTCAAATTTACCATATCCAAATGCAGCTAATATCATTTTCTGCAATAACATTTTTGATTGAGAATCATCTAATACTTTCATTTGTTTGATAAAGATATCCACAACATTAGATGCAAACCGTTTATATGTTTTAATAGGAATAGGAAAATCACCATGACTACTACTTGCTTCAATATCAAAACTACATATTTTATAAGGAACTCGTGTTTCTTTTTCGGGTTGAGAGTGCAATTCTTTTAATGGGCATATAACTTCATACTTACATGTTGTAGTCGGTATAGATGATTTTCTCACCTTATTCATTTTAAAACTTACCCAACCAGATGGACTTATGTTATGAATATGGAAATATCGCAATAACGGTGGAATATTACTTTCATATAATTCAACACTAATACCTTGATATACTATATTTTGACGGGTTCTATATTCTTTTGCATCTGGTTCACTATTATACGTATACCATAAATTCTTGTATTTATTCATGGCAACTGTGTTTTTAAATACCAATTTGATAAATTTATGTTTTCTTCCACCTGAAAATCCGTATAATTTATAATGATCAACCAATTCAAAATCAACAATAGAATCTTTAAACCTATTGTCTAATTTGGTATTAGACTGTAAATCAAATACAAAAGAACGCATTGTATACTCATCCCAATTATCACCGACCTTCACATAAAAGAAGGGTAAATAATCATTCACATAAATACAACATGTATCTCCTTTTTCATTTATACCAAACATTTGAATAACAAATTGTAATTCATCTGTTCGTTTTTTATATTTGGAATGGTTTCCATCATCAGAACCAGAATCACTCTCTTCTTTTTTTGCCGATTCATCATATATATGAAAATCAATCAAACGGAATGACTTTACTACAGCTGGTTTCTTAATCTTCAGTTTGATGGGTTTAGAATTACTACTGTCCATCTTAACTACTGTATTTGCTTTCTAGTATTTAGATTATTTTGTTAAATATATCAATAAAATAATCTAGATTTTATTATCAATTTTTCAGGTATTAATTGAAAAATATACCACCTGGTGTAGAATTTCTACTATTGGGGGTTTTAGGTGTACCTTTTTTGGGTGTAGGTGTTTTGACTTTAATTGTTCCTAGATATTTTGGTTCCGGCTCTAAATATTTACCAGCATTTCTATTATCGTTTATGTTTTTTTGTTTTTTATCATATGTTGCATTTGCTAGCCTACGTCTATCAATTCTTGTTTTTGGTGAATCCATTATATTTTTTAAATCAGGTAATCCATGTCCCATAATTGATGGCTTAAGTGGAGATTCTGCACCCAAATTCTGTAATATTATTTTAGGGTTTATTCTATTACTATTATTATGTTTTTCATCTGGTTTATACATATTATCAAATGCTTTATTTATACTATTTATGTTATCTGTGAATAAAGCTTGGGGATTTATACTAGCTTTATCTATTGACATCGCACGTTTTTTCGGGGACAATTTAAATGGGGAATTTCTTATTTTTGACGTTTTTGGCGTTTTTGGCATGGTTGTTGTACCACCACTCATTTTATTTAAGCTCTTTACCCAATTTGATAAATTCTCATGATCACGTGGATTAGTATATGGTTCAAAAACACTATCTTGTATACTACCAATAGTAGGGAACCCTTGATACTCAATATCTTGATTATTCATGTATTTTTGAGATAATTGAGGTAATTTTTCATTTATATCAGCACTTTCAATCTCTTCAAATATAATATTATTATCTGTAATATACGAATCTAAATCTGTTTTCATTTTTTTCCATTCTGGCTCAAGGTGTTTACAGTGACCGCACCAGGTTGCATGTAATAATACAATAACTGTTGGTTTTTTATCAATAGTTGGTTGTTTTATTTCTTTTTTTGATTCTGGTTTACGTTGAAAAATAGTATTAAATTCTTTTTCTAAACTTTTTAGCTCTTTTAGATGTCGGTTTCGCTTTTGTGTTCTTTTAGATTTAGATTTAGATTTAGATCTAGATTTAGATCTAGATTTAGATCTAGATTTAGATCTAGATTTAGATCTAGATTTATTGTCCTTCATTATATAATAAATGTATATATTTTACTAAACAGATTTCTAGCATTTTTATATCAATAAAAATATATAGATGTCTACAACTCAAAAAATATTTATTATATTCCTAATATTTACATTTTTGTTAGGTCTTTATATTACTATGTATTGGAACGTACAAGTAAATATAAAGACAAAAGAAAATATGGAAAACAATACTTCTTGCCCAAATTTACTTATAAAAAAGGGAAACATGTTATTACTATATAACAAAAATAAACCAGAAGATGATACAAACCCTATGCCTTTTTTTAATTTAGATGAATATATAAACTATTTAGAAATACAAAAAGAAAAAGGAATACATTGTCCTGTATTATTTTTACAAGAAGAGAACAATGCGCAAGGTGAAGATGTATATAAGGTACATCCTAGTCCATTTCAATTACAAGATGGTGTTCCAGTAGATACACCCCCAAAAGAAGATGTAACTGAACGTGGAGATGCAAATCGTTTAAACCCACCTTATAATCAAGACCAATATCCCGGATTTGACCCACAAGGACAATATATAGGTGTATACACAAATATAGATGCAATTCATGATTCAACCAATGCTAAAAAAATTAGCGATAATCCAATGGATTCAAAATGGGCGGGTGTTACCTATACACAGCAAATGGTAGATAGTGGTAAATATGCTAAAAGAGAGATAACAAAACCCCAATTATTTAATGCAAAAACCGCATTTTATCCATCAATACCATCAGAAGTACCATTACCACAAGATGTATTAGGATATTCAACAGAGGGTTCATAAATTTTAAAAATATTTAATTAGTTAGGTAATTAAATATTATTATGGTGTAATAGAATCTTGATTCAACAGAAACTTTTGTATACTTTCTATTGATTTTTTGCTTATTTTACGAATTTTTCCATTCGTTTCTATTGTCAGGTTCTCTATACAACTCATATCATTTGTAATTTTATTTATAAAATCAGGAAAGTTATCAAAATGTTTCATGATAGCTATAGCAGTAATTGAACTAATACCGGGTATTTGACATAATATAATTTCACCAATATTGTCGGGTGTTACATTATCTTTCTTGACTTTTTTAACAACATTACAATAATCTGCGGGTTTTAATTCATTAGTTAATTCTGTGTTAAAAATGTTCTCTGTTTTATCAACATTTTCATCTACATTTGATTCGCTTGATTCGGGTTCTCTATCTTGTTTGAAATATTTAAGGAAAGGGTGTGTTAAATAATAGGGAACAATACCCTTTATAAAATTTCTTTCTATTTTTTCACTGAAATAGAGTAGCCATTCGGCAGAATCTTTGATAGATGATGTACGATGAACACTGAACCCTTTAAAGAATTGTAGTGTAGTAATAGCAGAGAATGCTATTTTTTTTTCTAAAGGGGTATAGAATTGCGAATTAACACCTTCAATTAGATAAAAAATGGAATGTGGTGGAAACCCACTAGCATTTGCTAATCGGTAAGATTGTTCTTCATATCTACCATCTTTAACAGATGCTAATAAGTCGGGGTATGTTTTTCTTTCAATTAAGAGAACATCTTTGTCTTCATCCGTTTTAATCAGTATATCACCTAAATCTAACACATCTTTTGATAATTGTACATAAGAGGGTGTACGACTAGTTCGTATTAATGTTTCACATTGTTCAAATAATGCAGTTTCTCGTTCATCAATTATTACTTTCATACAAGGTTCTCTACAATATAATAATAATGATAACATTATTATATTGTTTCAATGAGTATATTTAAAATGTGACAGAGCCAATGGGACGGGATTGTCTAACAGTGGTTGTCATAGGCATTTGTAGAACAGATAATTTTTGGGAAGTTCCATGCATAGCAATGGAAGTCCAAGAATCACGTCCAACTTGGTAAGGTAATCCAGCTTTTTTATTTCCACCACCTTGTGCTTGGTTTGTAATACTAGAGATAGAGGATGTGCGTTTTGTTTGACTATAGACCATATTTTATAATATATATTACGAAAATATTTTTTTCTCTGTATGACAATTACTAAACGCAAACAATATAAAAAATTGAGTAAATAATATGTATATACTATATTCATTTTATTTGCAGAATAACATGAATATTGATGATGATATCCGTATAGAAAAAAATAGTAGTGGCGTTGAAACCTATGTTTTTGACCCGTATAATCCCCTAAATAAATTAATTCCAAAAGAACAAATAGAAATAATTTTGCGTAAATATGGTGTAAATTCTTCAATTTATAACTATGAACTTTATAAAAGGGCTTTCATTCATCGGTCTTACATTAAGCGTCCACAGTTAGAAAATAATAGTAATAACATAGTTATTGTTCCTAAACCAGATGATTGTATACCATTATTTACTAAATCCAATGAGCGATTAGAATTCATTGGTGATGGTGTATTGGAATGTATTACTAAATATTATCTATATAGACGTTTTCCTAAAGAAAATGAAGGTTTTATGACTGAAAAAAAAATAGCATTGGTAAAAAATGAGTCCATTGGTAGAATGGCATACGAAATGGGATTACATGAATGGTTAGTTTTATCAAAGCATGCAGAGGGAAAACAAATACGTACAAATATGAAAAAGTTAGGTTGTTTATTTGAATCATTTATTGGTGCAATGTTTTTGGATTATAATCGTATATCAGTAACAGATGAAGAAGGTTGGTTTAAAAATGTCTTTGTAACTGGTCCTGGTTTTCAAATGGTACAAATATTTGTAGAATCCATTTTTGAAAAACATGTAGATTGGATGCAATTAATTCGTAATGATGATAATTATAAAAATATATTACAAGTAAAGATTCAAAAGGAATTTAAGGTAACACCCGATTATTTGGAAATAGCTGAACAAGATCCTGAAACAGGTTATAAGATGGGAGTATTTATGTGTTTAGGTCAAGCTATTCATCAACTTACACCAAATAAAGCATTATCAATGAATCAATTTAAAACCTATAATGATATTCATGAATACATGTCGGTGAATGGTAAGGTATTTATATTTTTAGGAGAAGGTACACATAAAATTAAAAAGAAGGCAGAACAAATTGCTTGTGAAAATGCTATTATAAAATTAGAACCATATTCAACATAATATTATTTATTAGATAACCGCGATTTTAAACATCCCATATTGTTTGAGAATTTATTATTTATAAAAACAACTTGGATTTTATACATCCCAAGTTGTTTTTTGATTTATATATTTATCTTTAAGTTGTTTTTACAATTTATTCTATTGTATATTTTTTTCAGAAAACTTATGGCAGAGGTTTCGAAAAATGGACATTCTGAAAATGTCCACTTTTCAGAATCGGAAGAATAAATTTTCCGAAAAAAACTGAAAAAATGAAATTAAAGCATAATGCAGTAAAACTGAACATTATTATTTTGGCATGACTGCATATATTTTTTTTGCGTAAAATATTTCGGCGAGTTTTCTGTTCTAAATATATAGAACATTTAGAATGAAAAAAACGCCAAAAAACGCCGATATTTTTAGTTGTGAACAATGCAACTTTAAATGCAGTAAAAAAAGTGATTTTGATAGACACGTTTTAACTGCAAAACATAAAAATAGAACAAATAGAACAGAAAAAACGCCAAAAAACGCCGAAAAATTTGAGTGCATTTGTGGTAAGGTTTATAAAGCTCGTAATAGTTTATGGTATCATAAACAGCGATGTAACCGAAATGAAAGCGAAACATATGATTATAATATAAATGAAAAACAAGATATAACTGCACCGCCAAGTGAATTGAGTAATCAATCAAATCTAGTTTTGGAATTGCTTCGTGAAAATAAAGAATTTAAAGAGCTGATGGTGGAGCAAAATAAACAAATGCAGGATACACAAAAACTATTATGCCAAGCACAGTCACAACTACAAGATACTCAAACGCAGATAGTAGAAATATGTAAAGAAGGAAAAATAATAAATAATACTACAAACAATACTACAAACCATAATACCCAGTTCAATCTAAATTTTTTCCTCAATGATACATGTAAGGATGCAATGAATATCACTGATTTTCTCGGTAATCTGGATGTGCATATAGATGAAATAGAATACATAGGAAAACATGGTTATGTAAATGGTATGACAAAAATGATAATGGAGCGTCTAAAAGAAATGGATATAACAAAGAGGCCAATCCATTGTACAGATGTAAAACGAGAAACAATGTATATCAAAGATAAGGATGAATGGTGTAAGGATACTGAAGAACTAACAAAATTACGTAGAATATTAAATAGTATATCAATGAATAATTATAGAACAGTGCCAGCTTGGCAGAAAGCTCATCCGGATAGTGAAGTGATGGACAGTCGTAATTATAATTTCTGTTATAAAATGATGCGATTAATATTAGGTGATGTAGAAGATGAACAAATCCGTTTGGATAATAAAATAATAAAAACAATAGCAAAAGATTTATTTGTAAGCAAGAATAGAATATAAATATATGTTGTCATTAATAGTAGAAATGTTCTCCAATTTTTTTAAAAAGAAATATAATAAATTATCATTTGAAGATATCCAATTTGTAATGCAAAATAAAGAGCAATTTATATTAATTAATACTTTAATGGTTAGTGACCAAGATTGTTTAATAAAGAATACAATATCATACATAGAAGAAGAACAATTAATCAACAAAATGATAACGAATTATGATTTGAATTCAACAAAAATCATTGTTTATGGTAAAAATAATATAGATGAATCAAGTTTTCAAAAGTATGATCAGTTAGTAAATTTAGGATTTTTAAACATATATATTTATGTAGGTGGAATGTTTGAGTGGTTAATGTTACAAGATATCTATGGCGTAGATGCATTTCCAACAACAAAAAAACAATTGGATATTTTGAAATATAAGCCCATTCGTACATTTGGATCAAAGCTATTATTATAAAAAATTGAATTTAATAATAATGTTAATTATGTTTATTATTAAATATATTTTTATATAAATAAATTATACAAAATGGTAAAGCCTATTCTTATCTCGGTTGAAGGAAATATTGGTGCAGGAAAATCAACTATTATAGATCATTTGAAAGACCATATGAAGGGAAATACTGATATAATGTTTTTGAAAGAACCAGTAGATATATGGGAAACAATTAAGGACACCAAAACCGATGAAAATATATTACAAAAATTTTATAATGATTCAAATAAATATGCATTTTCATTTCAAGTAATGGCATATGTAACGCGTTTAAGTACAATTCGTACAGCAATCCGTGAAAATCCAGATTGTAAAGTAATCATATGTGAGCGTTCATTAGACGCAGATAAAAATATTTTTGCAAAGATGTTATATGAAGATAACAAAATAGAGGATATAAATTATCAAATATATTTGCATTTTTATAATGAATATGTAAAAGATTATAAATTAGATGGCATTGTTTACATAAATGCAGATGCAGATGTATGTTATCAACGTACAGTGAAACGTTCACGAAATGGTGAATCAAGTATAACTCAAGAATATTTACAAAAATGTAAAGATTATTATGATGAATGGCTATTTACAAATAATAAGGACACAGATATATTAAATATAGATGCAAATGAAGATGTAACATATAATATGTTTGATAAAGAAGATAAGGGTTTAGAATGGTTACAAAGAATAGAAAGATATATATTAAATTGTAGTGAACATATGAGTGTAGATAAACCAAAAAATACATTTATAGATTTACTGGAAACTCTAATAACATAAAATGGTGAAATTAGTCAAATTTAACAATAATTTTAACGGTTTCTTTTTTAATGCATTTACATGCAGATACAGATAATTCTTCCCTTTTTTTACGTGTTTTAGAATGTTCATTTGTATTGTCGGTAGGTGTTCTGCGTTTGGCAGTACTATTATTGTTATTCATATCTTGTTCAATATCAGCGTAATTGTCTTTAATATATTGAATAATATTGTTTTCAATGGCCCATTTAAAAAAATTAAGTTGACCGATAGTGGTTTCCATACATTGATTTGTATTATATGGAATAGTAATTCTTTCCCATCTACAGAATGGGTCAAATCGTTTTTTAGAATATGCTTTTAATTTCAATTTATATTCATTATAAACTTTAAATCTAGTCTTAGAATTAGTATTATTAGTAGAAGCCGGTATTTCATATACAGTATAGTTTTTTTTAGCATAATTAGTGACAAACCAGTCAACAATGCGCAAAGAAATGGATGTTTCCCCATTTATAATACCCATCATAGTATGAATATTCTGTGAATTTTTATAAAAATCAGTTAATGTATTTAATAATAAATCATTTTGAGTTTGTAAGTTATTTGAACGATACATATGATAAATTTATAATAAATAATACTTTATACCCTTTACACATATTTGTAAAAATATAAATATATGTAGTAATTCTAAAAAATTGAATTAAAATAACATAAATAAATATATCATCATAATAACACCAATTTACAATGGATTTAAAGCAAAATAAGTTAACGAAAGCTGAATGGGATTCAATTGAAATCCAGGTAAGTCAAGATGAAAAAAAAATATTGAAATTAATAGATGATGGATATGACAATGTCAATATTCGTTTGAATGAAACATTATCATTGAATTCATGTATTCATTTTCCTCAAACTCGCGAGATGGATTATTTCCTATTTAAGAAGTATTTTGAGGATGAAATGATGAACGTAATAAAAAAATATGGCGATGAACGATTAAAAGCGTATACGTGTAATATAAATAGCGGTAAGTTAAAGAAATTAAAAAGTGGTGAAATGATTCGTCTTAACAATCTCGATAATAATATAAAATTAAATAAATCAAATATTTTTGAATATCTATTAATAGATTTGTTTACCGGTTTGGTAAAACAAGTGAAGCAGAGAAAACAAAAGTATGCATTCTATTTATATACTTTAATTCAAATAAAAAAGTCATCAATCGCTTACATAAATGAATATGTAAATGACTTATTGGAATATACAATAAGTTATGCAAATTCATTTACAACTGTTAGTGAAATAATTACAAATGCATACGAATTTATAGAATGTAACAAATATTTATTGAAGTATGAAGACCGTGTATTATTCCAACATCAAAAAGAATTATTTACAATTAGTAAGCAAGATGATGAAGATGAATTTATCCCAAAGTTAATATTATATACAGCACCGACCGGAACCGGAAAAACCCTATCACCAATAGGTTTATCAAAAAACAATCGCATTATATTTGTTTGTGTAGCAAGACATATTGGTCTAGCATTGGCAAAATCTGCAATTTCAATGGAAAAGAAGGTAGCATTTGCATTTGGTTGTGAAACATCGGCCGATATTCGCTTGCATTATTTTTCGGCTATAGATTACACTGTAAATAAACGTTCTGGTGGAATATGGAAAGTGGATAATAGTGTAGGTGATAATGTAGAAATTATGATATGTGATGTACAATCATATCTTACGGCAATGCATTATATGTTAGCTTTTAATGAAACAGAAAATATTATAACATATTGGGATGAACCAACAATAACGTTAGATTATGAAGACCATGAATTACATGAGACAATTCATAATAATTGGGTAAATAATAAAATTCCAACAATGGTGTTATCATGTGCCACATTGCCATCACAGGTAGAATTACAGCCAATATTTGATGATTTTGTAAATAAATTTGATAATGCTGAAATACATAGAATATCAAGTTATGATTGTAGAAAATCCATTCCCATTTTAAATACAGATATGTGTTGTGTATTGCCCCATTATTTATATAAAGAATATAATGACATGATAAATTCAGCAACATATTGTAAGAATAACAAAACAATACTACGGTATTTTGATTTACGTGAAATAATAATGTTTATTGAGTATATTGATGATAATGAGTATATAGATGAAAGGTATGAAATAGATAATTATTTTGAAGATAAGATTGCGAATATTACAATGAATAGTTTGAAAGAATATTATTTGGAAGTATTGTTGCATTTAAATAAAGAACATTGGAATGAAATATATAATTATATGAAGCTAGCTCATAAGCCAAGATATAATGATAAACGTACAAATGTATATATTCAAAAAACGAATAGTTTAAATAATCCAACAAAAACGAATGCAGGAAGTGTATTAACTCGTACAGAAAGTGTTGCTGGAAATTATGTTAAACCAGTAGAAAAAACACAAGCACCAGTGGGTGTATTAGTTACAACAACAGATGCTTATACATTGACAGATGGACCAACTATCTTTTTAGCAGATGATATAGATAAAATTGCCAAATTTTATATAAAACATACCAATATATCAAATAACGTATATAGTGAAATATTAAATAATATAGAATATAACAATATTATTACTAATAAATTAGAAAAAATAGAAAAAGAGATAGAAACCCAAGAAGAAAGGGAAGGTAAAACATTAATAAAAGGACAGAAAGGAAGCCAAATGAAAAACAAGGGAAAGGATAATTTTTATAAAACATCAAATCAAACACAAAAATTAATAAATGAAGCAGATAAGTTACGAAAAAATGTACGAATGGTATCAATAGACCCAGTATACCTACCAAATACACGACAACATCAAGCTAGATGGAGCCCCGATGGTGAAGTTAGACAAAATGCATTTGTATCTAATATAGGTGAAGAGATGAGTAAAGAAATTATGTTATTATCTATAGAAGATCATTTGAAGTTTCTATTGTTATTGGGCATTGGTGTATTCAAACAACTTGAAAATAAAAGATATATGGAAATTATCAAACAACTGGCTGATGAACAGCGGTTATACATGATTATTGCATCAACGGATTATATTTATGGTACCAATTATCAGTTTTGTCATGGATTTATAGGAAAAGATTTGAATAATATGACACAGCAGAAAACATTACAGGCAATGGGTCGTGTAGGTAGAAATAATATTCAACAGGATTATACTATAAGATTTCGTGATAATAATATGATAATGAAATTATTTCAAGAACCAGAGCATAATTTAGAAGCAATAAATATGTGTAGGTTATTTGTTAGTTAAATAAAATGTAAAAAATTGATTAATGTTTATATAAATATTTTTTTACAAATATTAAAACAAGTTTTAAATCGGTAATAATGATATTTTACATGGGATTTGTTGGTGCAGTAATAATGGTTACATATATAATGGGTGATATACCAAATGATGTGTTGTTATTGGAAGGAATGAAAAATATAGGTATAAATACAGATATAGATATAGATACGACTACAAATAATATAATTCTGGTATTGGGTAGTAATGAAAAGTATATGTTGAAAGACCGTATGACTACAGCAATATCTATGACGAAAAATATGACAGGTTCAATTACATGGTTTTTAAGTGGTGGGGTTAAGAATGATAATGGAAAGCATATGTATGAAGAAAGTGAGTCAACAAAAATGCTGGCATTATTAGATAATAATAAAAAAGAAAAAATAGTATTAGATAACAAATCTAGAAATACAGCAGAAAACTTTGCACATTTTAAATATTGGTTAAATACAAATGATGATAAATACACACATCTTACTATAATAACATCAGCTTTTCATTATTCTCGTGCAAATACAATGTTTAATGAAATGATTGATTCTGGTGATATGGAAGTAAAATGGGGATTAGGCCCATTATCATGTACAAGCTGTTGGGCGGATGAAACCCCCCATAAAAGAAACATTTCCAAAGATGTAAATAAAGCAATGTTAATATACAACACAAAAATGAATTATATTAGAAATGACATATAAGAAAATAATAAAAATAAAGAATTGTATGAAGTATTATACTTTTTTTACAAAATAATAATGGATACTATTATTATTTTATTAATTAGATTATAATCCCATTTTGTAATCAACAACATATGGGTTTTGTTTTAATGTATTCATAATATCAGGCGTATTTCTTTCCATATTAATAGTAGATTTCAAAGAATTATCATTACCCGCCAAACGGCCCATATTAGAAATATTAGGTGATTGGTAAGGCATATTACCGGTAATCTCTCTAGTATTTTTCAAAGATTCATCACGTGTTTTTTCGCGCATATTAATATTTCCATTCATAACATTCATGTTACCTTGTACCATATAGCCATCAATGGTGCTAGATTTAATATCATTATTGCGTTGATTATAATTAGCTTCATATGAAGTCATTTGACGTGTTCCATCACTGGCACTAGCAACACCAGTATATTCAGCACTGGTATGTTGACGTTTAGTATCATAAGCTTGTTGTTGAGTAACTTGATATGCGCCACCTAATTGATTAGCATTTACATTTAAGTGATTTTTAGAATTTTCTGTAGTTTCACGAATAGTAGTATTTGGTCTGTCGGCAGGGTTGAAAATATAAGAACTGGGTACAGTAGTACCAGGATTTTGGTAAGGACGCAAGCTACCAACAATATTTTCTTTACGAGAAGGGCGTAGTGCATCTAATAAAGGAGCAACTGCTGCACCAAGTCCACCGCTAACCATACCAAAATATCCATCTTGTTTATTGGAGGTACGATTATTAGGATAAGCCTTTTTGGATTTTATTCCAAAATCAGCATCTGTTGCATGATTACGTCCATTAGCATTAGCAACAGCTAATGGAACTGCCCCCAATTCAATATTATGTGAAGGCATATATTCACCTTCAACATAAGTAGATGGATTTTGGGAAGCAGCAACACCCGAATAGGATGTGGTTGTATCTTGTCTAGCACCGGCACGATCAATAGGCATAGAATGTAACATTTCACCTTTAGAAGCTCCAGTAGTAGTGAACCATCTTTCTTGTCCCATTTCAAAGTGAGTATCGGGACGGTTTTTTTCCATAACACCCATTTGTTGAGATGTAGGTACATTGTTAGCTCCACTGAATGCAGGTCCTTCGTGACCAAGTAATACAGTACCAGATGCTTTTTGGTTTGTTAAAACACGCATATCATCAGCGGTTTTAGGCATCCATGATTCACGCATCATCATACCAGAGTTATATCCGTGTGCGCCATCATTAGTATAACCTAAACCTAATCCAGGTGCAACTTGCTCCTCTTGGAAAGGTTTTGTATTAGCCATACGCATACTTTTATTTACACGTGATTGATAAAAATCATTCATATTTGGTGCACCAGTAGCCCAATCTTGGTTATCACTGGGTGCAAATAGAGGGGCTTGTTCTTTTTTAGAAATACTTTGAGAACCAGTACCAATATAGTTATCTAAAGTACTTTCTGTACTATTAGCATTAGAGTCTTGTGTATGCATTTTAGCACCGAAGAAGGGAACCATATTGTTATGTTCAAAATAAGAATTATTCACCTTTTCACCCGTAAGAGAATAGAATTCGGGTGTTCCAGATGTAGATTTGTTGTTAGAATTCATATTAGCATCAAAATACTTATCGGTATAGACAGAACCACCATTTTCAAAGCGATTTACTGTTGAAAGAGATGAGGTTTTATCTAATTCTTCAGATACAATAGGGTATTCTTCGGGATAATTTTTATTGGGTAGGTTAGTATTGGGTAATGCATTACGATTAGAAAAATTTTCTTCTGTAGAGTTATTATTATTTGATTGATTATTCATAACATACATCAATCCAAGGGCAACACCAGGTATAGCTAATTCCATTTTATATTATATAATTATATTAATCTTATATAATATTTTCAGTTATGTATTTTATTTGTATAAAGTTCCTAGACATGTATCTTCTTTTCCACCAATACACATAGATTGTCCGGTTAGATAAAAGTCTCTGTGTCCAACCATAGGTATTTTTGGTTTAAAATTATCTTTTTCAATAATTCTACTTTGTATGTTATTAGGAAATTGTTTATCTAAACCATTCAATGGATTTAAAAAAGGTTGTTCCCAACGATTTTGTTCTAAATCTTTATATACCCATGCTGGGTGACTTGCACGACTCTCTTCTACCATAGGTTGTTGTGCTCTATATGTTTCTTGTGAAGAAGAAGCTTTATTT
>Ga0315330_10000875_pt1 | contig 19746 bp, 20 predicted proteins | sample M140m34915metaG_FD_203453 | JGI IMG/M metagenome (GOLD analysis project Ga0315330, IMG submission 203453) | Ammonia-oxidizing marine archaeal communities from Monterey Bay, California, United States - M1 40m 34915 | ecosystem: Environmental > Aquatic > Marine > Intertidal zone | place: USA...
CTGAAAACCTTGGTCTTAAAGAAGAATTGTTTTTTATAGGATTGTTGTTACCCCAAATATTTTGTCTGTTATTGTAAATGTTTTGGTTATTAGGAAAACACCAATAAGATAAATCTTGATTTAAACTTCCAGCATTATCAAATAACTGATTTACACCATTTTGATCGTTCATACTTGAAACATCCCAATAACCAATATCTTGATTAAAAGATTGTGCATTTTGAAATAGTCCCTGCATGTTAGAGACATCAGATGTGTCCCAACTACTTATATCCTGATTAAATGAATTGTTATTCTGAAATAACCCAGACATATTAGTGATTCCCGAAGTACATACACAAGTAACATCATTACCACCGCTAATCATTGACTGTAAAGTGCTTCTATTTACTTTAGTATAGGTTTTCCCATTCACTACTCCTGAAGAACCAACGCTAGCACCATCACATGTAATGGTTTTATTGTTAGAAGCTAATTGAAAATTTTGAGCTGACAGACTAAAGCTTGAAACAATAAATAATAAACTAAAAAGCAAGAAAGATTGATACTTATAAAAAGATATTATTCGCCTTAAAAGTTTGGAGTTAGTTAAATACATAAAATAGCGTTTGTCAAACTTTTTGATCTCTGAAGACCAAACTTGTATCTTACACTTGATCTTAAGTTCGCTAAGGTGCTTTTTGAAATTTTTAAATGCTCTTGGATTTGGGTATTAGAAAAACTCAACTTGATACACATACATACTTTAACCTCTTGTGGAGTTAAACCATCGGTGACCTGTACAAGTTTCTTTGTAAATCCAGGATAGATTTTAGCAAATGTTATTTCAAATTTTTTGTTTTCCACAAAAAACATAAATTTTAGATATCAAATTTGCTTTTTTAAAAAGAGATAAAAAAGAGTTGCAGTATATATGCAGTAGTTTTAAACAATAAATTCCTGATATAATTAGGTGTTTTATATGATTTAAAAAATTTATTATATAATATAGTTGCAGTATAAATACAGTAGATTATCTATTAATTAGTATTTATTAAGTATTCTTATAGTATAAATATGGTAGATTATTAGTAGGATAAGGTCTAGATCGACATTAAAAAAGAATTCAGTGATTGATCTTTATCTAAATTTAATTTTTTAGAGAGCCTGTAGCGTTGACTTTCAATTGTCCGGGAAGATACCCCAGAGATAATTGCTATCTCACTATTTGTATGATTCATTTTTATATAAGATGCTAATCTTAAATCTGTTGATGAAAGCTCTGCAATTTTATTAAGTTTAACATAAAAATTTGGATAAACATTTACGAACATTTTATCAAAATCTTTATATGACTTATCTGAATTAATAACCGAATTTAACTCATAGGATGCTGATTTTAAATCATTGTTATCTGACTGTTTAGATGACTCTAATTTTGATTTAATTTTCTTTAGGTATTCATTTCTTTGCAAAATAAAATTAGATTTACTCACAAGTTCCCTGTTTTTTTGATCTAGCTCACTAGTAATTAGTTTTTTTTCAGCCTCTAAACGGCTACCTACCTCCTTTTGTAAATTATAATTGATTCTTATAGTTATTAATGAGAAAAATAAAATAATAGAGCAAATAATAAGTATGTATAGATATGTGTTATAACGAATCCTATCTTCATTAAGCTGTCTTGCTGAATTTGCAAGTTGTATTTGAATTTCAAGATTATTTAGAGATTTAAACATTCTGGCCGAGGGAGACCCTGAGGAAATTAAAATTAAAGAATCTTTTATTTTTAATAACTCAGAGTTAAATCCTTTCTTTTTATAAATTTTTTCTAAAACCCTGTAATTATATCTTTTTTCAGCTTCATTTAAGTTTTTTATTTTCAGATTTTCTTTTGCAATTTCTTGAGCTGTATTAAAATCATTTAACCCTAAATAGCACTCTGCAAATCTGGAACCAAGAGCATTAACTTCATTTGGAAAATGTTTTAATATCGTCTTAGATTTATTTAAATATTTAATAGCATTTTCATAATCTTTAATAGACTGATAATAAGCAGCAAAAACAAGAAAAGCATAACCATAATTTCTAGTAAGAATAGAGGTTTTAGATACAGGTGTTTTTTGATTTTCATACAATTGTATTAATTCTTGTAATTTATTTTCTGCTGCAACAAATTCTTTTTTATGTAGTTTAACAGCTATAAGTTGTGCTATTGAATATGAAATATCTTCTAATTTATTGCTCTTAAGCCTTCTTAAGTAGATCTCTTGGTATATTTTCTCAGCAGAATCATAGTCTCCTTCGGATTCCATTATAAGCGCTAGGTTTGAGTCCGAAGTATTTAACCCATATTGTTTATCCTCGATATTCAAAAATTGTTGAAATAATCTTTTAGCCTCTTTAAATTTAACTTTGGCTTTTTCAAAATCACCATTTTGAAAGTAAATATTACCAATATTCAAAATCACCCATGGGGGCTGAGCCACTGGATCTTTCATTTCACTTTCAGGCAATGAATTAAAGAGTTCAATAGAGCGATTGAAATAGTTTAGCGCTGAAGCATAAAGTCCCATATCAAGAAGTATTTCTCCGATAAGAGCATGAGTACCTACCGTTTTAGAATTGGAAATTTTTGATAAATCATCATCCGTGTATTGAATTCCATATTCAATGGCTAAACTTGGATTGGAGATTTTATATTTGACAATTGAATCCCTGAGCCGTTCGGTGTTTTGTCCGAAAGCCAGGAAACCTAGGCATATAAATAATAAAGCACTCCTCAAGGTTAAAACTATTTTTTTAAATATAAGAATAAGATAATGGCTAGCCCAACAATCAAGGCTATTTGCAAAAACTCCTTAAGGTTCAAATTTAAGTTCTTTCTTTTTCCTGAGTTTCTTTTGACGTTCTAAAAACTCGTCTCGAGAAATTTTTTTCCCATTTAAGAAAACTGATTTTACTCCATTAGGTAAATCAGTTTCAAAAAGATAATCGTAATTCATAAAAAATATTTGAAATAAAATTATTGTTTATAAATAAAATATCAAATCAGATGTATACTGCAAAACTACTGCAAGAAAAACTCATCAGAAATTAGTCTTCAGTTTGAGTCTGAATAGGATTATCTTTTATTTTATTTTCATTTTTTGTAGTTTTAATGGTAAACCAATAATTATTTGGTAAGTGATTTGGTTAACAATAAATAAAAAAAGACTGGATCATTAAAAAATTTAAAACATTAACATGAAGCCTTTAGTTCAAATATCTTTAGACCTTACAAATATTGATGAAGCGCTAGAAACAGCAGCTATGGCAATACGTGCAGGCGTCGATTGGCTTGAAGCTGGAACACCATTAATTCTTGCCGAAGGGCTTCATGGAGTAAGAAAACTTCGAGAATCATTCCCTAAAACTCCAATTGTAGCAGATTTAAAAACAATGGATGGTGGTTATCTAGAAGCTGAGATGATGGCTAAAGCAGGTGCAACTCATGTTGTGGTTATGGCAAGAGCTCATAAAGAAACCATAAAATGTGTCGTTCAGGCTGGAAAAGATTTTGGAATCAAAGTTATGGGAGATAATATGATAAGTGAAAACATGGTTGATGGAGCAAAATTTCTTGAAGACCTTGGATGTGATTTTATAATTCATCATATAGGCTACGATGAAAGAAGAGGTATTAAAGCATCTGGTAGAGAAATGCCTAGTCCATTAGACGAATTGTCTGAAATTGTAAAAGCAGTAAATGTTCCCGTTCAGGCCGTAGGCGGACTTTCTTTGGAACAAGCGGTAAAATGTCCACAGTATGGTGCACCCCTGGTTGTCCTTGGTGCTCCCCTTGTAATCGATGCTGATTCATTTAAAACTGCAGATGGAAATTTAGAATCATCCCTAAAAAAAATATGCGCCGCAATACATTCTCAACCCGTATTAACAGATAAGAATTAATGTCTCTACCAAATAAAATTCCTGGAGTTGTAAACTATTCTGATGTAAAAGGCTCAGTCGAATTAAGAGAAATAGAGCTTCCAAAAATTGGTGGAAATGATGTATTACTTCAAGTAGAAAATGTTGGTGTATGTGGTTCAGATCTTCATCAATGGACTTCAGATCATAGCTGGGAAGTTAATTATCCTGTTGTTCTGGGTCACGAATTTGGAGGTATTGTTATTGAGATAGGAGAAAATGTAAATGGCTGGAAAATTGGAGATCGTGTAGTTAGTGAGACTGCTGCAGTGATTGACAGTCAAAACCCAATGAGCAAAATAGGTCTATACAATCTTGATCCAACTAGGAAGGGGTTTGGTTATGGAGTAAATGGTGCAATGACAAAATATGTAAGTACACCTGCAAGGTGTCTTCATCATATTCCTGATAGTCTTTCATTTGAAGAAGCTTGTTTAACTGAGCCATGTTGTGTTGCCTATAATGCAATTGTCGGAAATTCTAATGTTAATCCTGGTGATAGGGTTTTAGTTATAGGGCCAGGCACAATTGGAATTCTATGTGCTGTAATTTCTAAAATTTGTGGAGCTGAAGTTGCCATATTAGGACTTGAAAATGATAAGAATAGGCTCTTAAAAGCTGAAAATTATAATATAAAAACAATTATAAATGACGGTTCAAAATGGGCAAAAGAGAAAGATGGCCTAGGAGTTGATCTTGTAGTTGACGCTGCGGGTGTTAGTGACACACTTTTGATTGCAATGGATTTAGTTCGCCCTAATGGTCAAATTACTAAAGTTGGCTGGGGACCAAAGCCTCTAGGGTTTTCTTTAGATAAAATTGTCCAAAAAAATATTCGCCTGCAAGGGAGCTTTAGTCATAATTGGCCCATATGGGAGAAGGTGATTGAACTTCTTTCTAATGGCACCTTGGATGTTAAACCTATAATTGGCGGAGTTTGGACAATAAGTGATTGGGAAAAAGCATTTAAAGAAATGCACTCTGGTAAAATCATAAAGAGTGTTTTAAAACCAGTTTAAAGTGAGACTCAAAGACAAAGTAATAATAGTAACAGGAAGCACAATGGGAATTGGTAAGGCAATTGCCAAAAGAGCTGTAGCTGAAGGAGCAAAAGTGGTTATTCATGGTTTAGAACAAGAATTAGCTTTAGAGCTTCAAAATAAGCTTGGAAAAAAAAATAGTGTCATTCACATAGAAGATCTTTCAATTAAAGGATGTACTGATCGTTTAGTTTCCTTAGCTGTAAAAACCTGGAATAAAATTGACGCTATTGTAAATAATGCTGCATTAGTTGTAAGTTCAAATATTAAAGATACAGACGATAAACTTTTGGAGGATGTATTTAAGATAAATACTATGGCCCCTTTTCTTCTAATAAAATCTGCCTTAACACATTTGACAAGATCCAAGGGAGCAGTTTTAAATATCGGTTCTGTTAATGCTTGGAGTGGAGAACCTAATTTATTAGCCTACAGCATTTCGAAAGGTGCGCTTATGACAATGACAAGGAATTTAGGTGATAGTATTCATAGAGACAATGGAGTGAGAATTAACCAGATTAATCCTGGTTGGGTGTTAACTGAAAAAGAAATAGATCGTAAAAAAGAACATGGATTAAAAGATAATTGGTACGAAGATTTACCCGATATTTTTGCTCCCTCAGGAAAAATTATTTCCCCAGATGCAATAGCTTCATCAGCAATTTATTGGCTTTCAGATGAAAGTGGACCAGTTAGTGGACAAGTTGTCGATATTGAACAATATCCTGTAATTGGAAGAAATATTTCTAAGGATTCTTCTAATATTCCCCTTTAAGCCAAAAACAGTTTAATCTTTTAATTTAATTAATATGCCAAAATTAGCTGTATTCCCAAAAGCTTATATGAAAGCACTGTGTAAGGACGGTACTATGAAAATTTCTGAATGGATAGCCATGGCTTCAAAACTTGAAGTTGCAGGTTTAGAATGGTATGCTGGTTTTATTGAAATGGAAGACAAAAAAAAATGGCCTGAGTTTAAAAAAATAGTTGCAGACACTGGTAAAGAAATTCCAATGATGTGCTGCTCACCAGATTTCACCCACCCAGATAAAAATTTTAGAAAAACCCAGGTTGAAAAACAAATGAAATGGATCGATATGATCACTACATTGGGAGGTAAATATTGCAGGGTTCTGTCTGGTCAAAAAAGGCCAGGTTTATCATTAGACGAGGGAATAAAATTTGCTTCAGATTCAATATATGAATGTTTGCCATATGCTAAGAGTAATGGAATTACGTTGATTTTGGAAAATCATTACAAGGATGATTTTTGGGAGTATCCCGAATTTGCTCAAAAAAAAGATGTTTTTAAACTCCTTGTAGAAAGCATCAACCACCCAAATTTTGGTGTAAATTTTGATCCAAGTAATGCTTTTTTAGCAGGAGAAGATCCACTTGATCTACTATATGAAATATCTGATAGGATTGAAACCATGCACGCTAGTGACAGATACTTAAAATATGGAACTATTGATGATTTAAGAGACAATGAGGCTGGGGTAATTGGATATGCCAAAATGCTAAGTCATGGAGAAGTAGGAAAGGGCATGAATAATTATGACTTGATTTTTAAAGAACTTAAAAGAGTAGGTTTTAATAGTTGGATAAGTATTGAAGACGGTGTTGACGGATTTGATCAACTTGAAAGGAGCGTTAATTTTGTAAATAAAAAGATATTAGAATATTGGAAGTAGAAAAATCCATAACTGTATTTATATTTAAATAAGGCATTAAGTATGGAGCCAAAAATAATTTTAGACTGTAACTGCTTTCTTGGAGAGAGTCCATATTGGCATAAGGTAAGTAATAGTTTTTTTTGGGTTGATATTGAAGGAGGTATTTTATATAAGTACCACATGACAACAAAAGAAACTAAACATTGGAAATTTAGTCATAAGTTGTCCCTTGTTGTTGAGGGTTATAATGATAATTTAATTTTAGCGCTGGATTTAAAAATTGCTTCATTTGATTTAATTACAGAGAAACTTGAATGGCTATCAAAATTAGATGGCAATGAATTAGTTCACAGGTTTAATGATGGAAAATGCGATGATAAAGGAACCCTTTGGATAGGTGCTTTAAATAAAAATTTTAAGTCCAATTCTGGATCTCTTTACAGTATTGGAAAAGAAATGAAATTTAAAAAACATATTGATAAACTTACAGTATCAAACGGAATTGCTTGGACGGAAGATAATAAGACCATGTACTTTATAGACAGTCCGACTCAACAGGTAAGGGCTTACGATTTTGATTCAATTAATAATGAAATTACTTTTCGGAAAATAGTCATTCAAGTTCCAAAAGAATTAGGATCTCCAGATGGAATGGCAATTGATAAGAATGGAAATCTATGGATTGCACACTATGGTGGATATGGGGTTTTTTGTTGGGACCCAACCAAAGGTAAAATTATTGACAAAATTCAACTCCCAATACCAAATGTTACATCTTGTTGCTTTGGAGGTAAATATTTAGATAAAATTCTAATAACCTCTGCTATGGAGAATTTATCTAAAGAAGATGTTGAAAAATATCCTCTTAGTGGAAATACATTTATCGTAAAATCTAAGACTCAAGGGTTTCTTCCTAATAAGTTCAAGTTTAATTTATCTTGAATTATAATTATCTGATGTAAAATAAAAAACCCTAACAAAGGTTAAGGTTTTTTTAGTGCGGGTGAAGGGACTCGAACCCCCACGCCGTGAAGCACTAGATCCTAAATCTAGCGTGTCTACCAATTTCACCACACCCGCAAAAGGTGGACAAATATAATTAAGTTTTTGAATTAAATTTCCTCTTCTAAAAAAAATACATAGTTAACTTTGTATCTGACCAAAAAGAAAAAGATGGAATTAACAATAGATAAAAAAAGATTTTTAGAACAGTGGATGGATTTTTTAAAAATTCCATCTGTTAGTGCAGATCCTGCTCACAAAAATGATGTTGTAAAAGGAGCAGAATGGGTTAAATCTGCATTACTAAATGCAGGATGTCCCCATGCAGAAATTATCCAAACTCCTGGACACCCAATTGTTTACGGAGAATATCTTTTGGATCGATCTTTGCCTACCGTATTGGTTTACGGTCATTATGATGTGCAACCTGCTGACCCAATAGATCTTTGGGACAGCCCCCCTTTTGAACCTATAATTAAAAATACCTCAATTCACCCAGATGGAGCAGTGTTTGCTAGAGGCTCATGTGATGACAAAGGACAAATGTTCATGCATATCAAAGCTTTCGAAGTCATGTTATCCGAAACCGCACTTGATTGTAATATTAAGTTTATGATCGAAGGTGAAGAAGAAGTAGGTAGTGATAATTTGGAAGACTTTGTAAAAACAAACAAAGAAAAGTTAGCTTGTGATATCATTCTAATATCTGATACTGGAATGATTGCCCAAGACCAACCATCTATAACTACAGGGTTACGAGGTCTTAGTTATATGGAAGTAACAGTAACTGGTCCCAATCGAGACTTGCATTCTGGCCTGTATGGAGGTTCCGTTCAAAACCCCATTAATGTTATTTGTGAAATGATCTCTCAGCTTCGAGATGAAAATAAAAAAATAACAATTCCAGACTTTTATGAAGATGTCATTGAGCTATCAACTGAGGAAAGAGCTGAAATGGATAAAGCACCCTTGGATTTGGAAGAGTTTAAAAACTCTATAGGAATAGATACTATTGAAGGGGAGAAAGGATTTAACACTGAGGAAAGAAGATCGATCCGTCCAACTTTAGATGTCAATGGGATATGGGGCGGTTACACAGGAGAGGGAGCTAAAACAGTTATCCCTAGTAAAGCACACGCTAAAATATCTATGCGTCTAGTACCCGACCAAGATTGGCATAAGGTAAGTGAACAATTTACAGACTATTTTAAATCCATCGCCCCTGCAGGGGTGAAAGTAGATGTTATTACACATCACGGTGGTTACGCATATGTAACACCCATTGAAACAATTGGTTATAAGGCAGCTCATCAAGCTTACCTTGAAACATTTGGAAAAGCTCCAATACCAAAAAGAGGAGGAGGTAGTATTCCAATTGTACCGATGTTTGAAAAGGAATTAGGGGTTAAATCTATTTTGATGGGCTTTGGTCTAGACAGCGATGCAATCCATTCTCCAAATGAACATTATGGAATTTTTAATTTCTTTAAAGGAATTGAAACTATTCCAAAATTTTATAAAAATTATATCAAGTTATGGAATCAGAACAAATCAGATTAAATAATAAAAAGGTCTGAAGCAATTCCATCGGTTAAAAATTTAGCTTGTCTGGATACTTTGAGGTAGTCTCCATCCCAAAATATATTTCTCTGTTCTAAATGCCTTTCAACTTGTTCTTCAAAATAAGCAGAATAAGTATTGCCAAAAACCTTTTTTATATGAGCCAATGAAAGACCTTCAATTTTTCGAAGCCCTGTCATTATGTATTCATTATACATATCCTTTATATTAAGTATTTCTGACTCTCTATCCAATTTTTTAGAACTTACAGATTCCGCGTAAAGATGGTTGTTAGAAACATTCCAGCTTCTTTGCCTAATTCCGTCATAACTATGGGCTGAGGGTCCTAATCCCAAATATGCTTTTCCGTTCCAATAATTTTGATTGTTCACTGAAAAATAGCCAGGTTTCCCAAAATTTGAAAATTCATAATTTATATAACCTTCACTGTCCATTTTATCAATTAAAAAATCATAATGCTCCCTAACGCTTTCCTCTGGTATAGGTTCAATTTTATTTTTTTTGATTTGATGATGTAAAGCTGTTTTTTTTTCTATAGTAAGTGCATAGGCAGAAATATGAAAAGGATTGTATTCTAATGCCAGATTCAAGTTTTTTTCCCAGTCTAAAAGGCTTGAATAAGGCATCCCATAAATTAAGTCTACCGAAAAATTATCAAAATATTTTCCTGCTAAACTTAAAGCCTTATGTGCCTGATCTGCACTGTGAGCTCTGTTCATTAGCTTTAAATCCTTTTCGAAAAATGATTGAACCCCCAAACTTAAACGGTTTACCCCCGATGCTTTAAGACCATGTAAATAATCTTCAGTAACATCATCAGGATTTACCTCAATTGTTATTTCAATTTTATCTGATATTGAAAAATCTCTATTAATTTTTTTTAGAAAAACATCTAATGATTTATTTGAAATTAGCGAAGGTGAGCCTCCGCCGAAGTATATGCTTTCTAAAGGACTTTTTACTTCATTTGATCTGATTTCTAATTCTTTTTCAATTAAATCTAAGATATTGTCCTTACCCTTATTAGTTGTAGAAAAATGGAAATTACAATAATGACAGGCTTGTTTGCAATAGGGGTAATGGACGTAAATATTTGACATAAACTAAACCTGAAAAAAATTACTAAGGTCTGACTTTGTCTGGATTTTTACTAACGAAAGCTCCCCAACCAGAATAAGATTTACCTGTAGAAATTCTGTCTTTATTATAGTAATGACATACCGCCGCTGCAATACCATCGGTAGCATCTAGATTTTTTGGAAGAGTCTTTATCTTAAGTAGTTTTTGAAGCATTTTAGCTACCTGCTCTTTAGAAGCGTTTCCATTTCCAGTGATTGCCATTTTAATTTTTTTTGGAGAGTATTCAGTAATTACAACTTCTCTAGAAAGACCCGCTGCCATTGCAACACCTTGAGCTCTTCCTAGTTTAAGCATCGATTGCACATTTTTACCAAAAAACGGAGCTTCAATTGCAATTTCATCGGGATTAAATTCATCAATTAATTCTATGGTTCTACTAAAAATCTTTTTGAGTTTTAGAAAATGATTGTCGTATTTTTTTAAATGTAACTCATTCATTTGAATCAGCTCCATTTCATTTTTAGTAGTTTTAATTATTCCAAAACCCATTATGGTAGTTCCAGGGTCAATTCCAAGAATTATATTTTGCTGATCCATAAAATCTGCTATTGAGCTGAAATCATGATTGGTAATTTTAAAGTAGTGGCCACAAAAACACCAACATTAGTTTTAATTGCAGGTTGGGCTTGTGGAATTTGACTAACTGCTATTTCCAAACTTTCATCCATATTTGGGATTGCATCAGCTATTACTGTTGAACGCTCTATATCTTGCAAGGAAAAATACCCTTCCTTGTCAATATGTAAGTTTAAAACTATCTCCTCATCAATATAGTGCGAAGATTCCCAAGGATTTTCATAAATGTAATCCATAATTGAATTAGAAATCATAGACTCGAAACAGTTCTTTTTATCAATAGCTTCTTCAAATCCATCGCAATCAGTAAAACTTGGCTCTTCATCTTTTTCTGACCATGTAGAGGCAGATTTGATTTCTTGTTGGGTAACTTTATTAGTTTCAAAAAGTTGGCACCCTAAAAACATTTGAATTGCTATCGCAAGAGCTAAAAATATTTTTAAAATTCTCATATGAATTAATTTCACTTTAAAATTACACTTTTTTATCTATTTCATAGCTTAAGGATCTGCCCAACCCATTTAAAAAAGATATTTTTACATATGGATCTTTTACTTATTTCCGTTTCAAGTTTTTTTATTCTTTTAGGAATAGCTGGTAGTTTTTTACCCTTAATTCCTGGGCCGCTAACAGGATGGTTAGGAATTTTAATTTTGAGTTTTGCCCCCTCTATTGCACTTGAAAATCAATTTTTAATCTTTAGCTTTTGTATAGCTGTAGCTATTTTTATTCTAGACAATATTATTCCTGTATTGGGTGTAAAAAAATTTGGTGGTGGTAAGGCAAGTATAATAGGAAGCTCAATAGGACTGATAATTGGGATTTTATTTCTTGGGCCTTTTGGACTATTAATTGGTCCTTTTTCTGGGGCTTTTATTGGAGAGTTAATTGTTAATTTTAATGATAAGAAAGGTGCTTTGAAAGCTGCATATGGTGCGCTAATTGGTTTTTTTACTGGCGTATTTTTAAAACTATTAATTGGGCTTGCTTTTGCTTTCATTTATATTCAAACTTTATGGGATTTTTGGTTTTAATAGTTATCAATTATTCATCTTCGAAATAAAAGAAGCCCAACTTAGAATAAAGATTAGTATTTTTGTGTCGAAATTTCATTGATGGAACTTTTTATAATCACCTTTGTTTTACTATCTCTAGCTTTTGCAGGAATCGCAATTAAGATTTGGGCCAAAAAAGATGGAGAGTTTGCTGGGACTTGCGCTAGCCAAAGTCCATTTCTAAACAAAGATAATAAGCCATGTGGTTTATGTGGCAAGATGCCCGAAGAGACTGAATGTAAAAACCCGGTATCTTTCAATAATTGATTACTCTCAGATGTCGTCTCAAGATGTTATTGAACTAATTCACAGAGCAAAAGCTCAAGATCAAAATGCTTATAATTTGCTCTTTGATGGGTATTGGAATTCACTTTATTCTTTTTTATATAAGAGGACGTCAAATCCAAATTTAGCAGAGGAAATTGCAATCGAATCATTTGCAAAGGCATTTGATCAATTGGATCGTTTTGATGAAAAACTTTCATTTAATTCTTGGCTAATTACCATTGCCAAAAATCATCATACCGATCGATACAGAAAATCAAAACATCAAATGCGAAGTTCTCAAGAAGTAGAGGAAGATAAAACGATGGAATTCTCGAGAACAGCTCCCTCTCCAGAAGAACTTATGATTGCAAGTCAAAATCTTGATAGAGTATTGGGTTATATAAAATCAATGAAAAAAGAATTTCGAGATCTCCTCAAAATGAGATATTTTGATGATTTATCACTAAAGGAGATAGAAGATAAATTGGATGAACCCGCTACAACAATTCGTGTCAAATTGTTTAGAGCAAAAAAAATGCTTGCCAATCTATTAGAAAGTGAAAAAAATTAATTTATCTAAACTTGGGCCTGGACTTCTATTTGCTGGAGCAGCCATTGGAGTATCACACTTAGTTCAATCAACGCGAGCTGGAGCAGATTATGGATGGGGTTTAGTTTGGGCTCTTTTACTTATAAATCTATTCAAATATCCTTTCTTTCAATATGGCCCTCGTTATGCTCAAGCAACGGGCGAGACTCTTTTAGATGGTTATTATAAATTAGGTAAAGGATATCTGTGGGCTTATTTTTTTGTCAACCTTGGAACAATGTTTACAATCCAAAGTGCAGTTACAGTTGTTACTGCTGGACTAGCTTCAAAGCTATTTGGTATAACAAGTGACATAGTCACATGGAGTGTTATAATTACTATTTTCTGCAGTATTATTTTGATTTTAGGTAAATACCAGTGGCTTGATAAGTTTATTAAAGTAATCATGATATCACTAGCTATAAGCAGTATACTTGCTGTTGGTGTTGCTCTTTTCAATAACGATAGCCCCAGTTTTGAACAGGTCCTTCCAAAAGGTAGCGGTTTATTGTTCTTAATTGCATTTTTAGGATGGATGCCTGCTCCTTTAGACATTTCAATTTGGCACTCTATATGGACCTTGGAAAAAAATAAAACTCAGCAAAAAAAATCTTCCATCTCAGAAAGCCTTTTCGATTTTAATGTGGGTTATATAGCAACTATTTTTCTAGCCCTATGTTTTGTAGGTTTAGGATCTTTAGTTATGTATGGAACTGGCGTGGAATTTTCAAATAAAGGCGGAGTCTTCGCCGGGCAGCTTATTCAACTTTACACCTCTAACTTAGGAGATGCCGCATATAGTTTGATTGCTGTAGCAGCTTTTTCAACTATGCTAAGTACAACTATCACAACCTTAGATGCCTCGCCCAGAGCTATGTCAAAAACAATTCAGCTTTTACTACAAAAAGATAAATCATATTATTTGCCCTGGTTAATTATTTTAGGATTAGGTACAGGGTGTATTTTTCTCTTCCTTCTGTCAGAAATGGGTCAGCTGGTTCAAATCGCAACGGTTCTTTCATTTATAACAGCGCCTTTATATGCATTTTTAAATTTTCGTTTAGTTATAAGCAAACAAATGCCTACAAAACATAAGCCTGGAAAGGGTCTACGTATTTTAAGTTTTACCGGGTTAATATTTTTAACAGGTTTTACTCTATTTTATCTTTTGAGTCTGTGAGCATTCGATTATCTTTGTAAAAAAGATTGGTGATGGAGGTTCAAGAACGAACAGAAATAAAGCATAAAAAAAAACCTGATTGGATTCGAGTAAAACTACCAACTGGTAAAAAGTACACTGAGCTGAGAGGTCTGGTTGAAAATTATAACCTCAATACTATTTGTACCTCAGGTAGCTGCCCCAATATGGGTGAATGCTGGGCAGAAGGAACCGCTACTTTCATGATCTTAGGAAATGTTTGTACACGCTCTTGTGCTTTTTGTGGGGTAAAAACTGGAAGGCCATCATCTGTAGATTGGGCAGAACCAGAAAAAGTTGCCAATTCTATTAAAATCATGAAAATTAAACATGCAGTTATAACTTCTGTTGATCGTGATGATATAAAGGACATGGGGTCCATTATTTGGGCTGAAACTGTAAATGCCATTCGTCGTTTAAACCCAAATACCACACTAGAGACACTAATACCTGACTTTCAGGGAAACCATCGTAATATTGATAGAATAATTGAGGTTTCACCCGAAGTTGTTTCTCATAACGTTGAAACTGTTAGAAGATTAACAAGAAAAGTAAGGGTGCAAGCAAAATATGATACTAGTTTAAAAGTGTTGCTTTATTTGAAAAATCAAGGGATTAAAAGAACAAAGTCTGGAATTATGTTAGGTCTGGGAGAAAAAGAAGATGAAGTACTTGAAACTCTTAGAGATCTTAGAGCTCACAAAGTTGATGTAGTTACTATTGGTCAATATTTACAACCTAGCAAAAAACATTTATCCGTCCAGTCTTTTATAACTCCAGAACAATTTAAAAAGTATGAAACTTACGCTCTTAAGCTCGGATTTAGACATGTCGAAAGTAGTCCATTAGTTCGTTCTTCCTACAGAGCCCACAAACACGTTGCATAGCTCTTAGTTAATTTTTTTGTACTAAACTACGAAATCTCTGAGTTTCAGTTCTATCAAAAAAGCTCATCTTTATAGGTAAATAAAATAGGATATCTGAATTAAAATAGTTCTCTAATCTTGCAAAATCTTTCTCTGTTGTAAGGATTAATTTTTTTGATCTTTTCGACTCAATATTTTTTATTTCAGAAACACTGAATCGATGATGATTTGAAAATTTCAGATGGTTAAAATTTAATTTTTTTTCTTCTAAAAAGTTTACCAAAGGATCTGGATTATCAATTCCAGTAATTAGTAAAAAGGGAAACTCAAGCGAACCTAGAGGCTTATTTTTTTCTCTATTTATAATATTTTCAGAATAATCAATTTTAGTAAAAAATACACTTTGATAACTCAAAGGATTTATTTTCTTTAGAATTTTTTTTTGTTGGGGGTTTGTTAAATTTTCGGGGCACTTAGTCACTAAAATAATTTGAGCCCTTGATGCACTAGATTTTGACTCTCGCAAACGCCCCAGAGGGAGATGCTGATCTGAGAAATAAGGCCTATTATAAGTTGTTGTCAAAATCAGTGTATCTGTTTCAACATTACGATGTTGCATAACATCATCAAACAAGAGAATATCAGGTTGATTTTCCATTTGATCTATCGCCTGTATGCCTTTAATTCTTTTCTCAGAAACAATTACATCTAAGCCTCTATACTTTTTAAAAAATTGAAATGGTTCATCACCAATTGTTTCATAAGTACAATCTTTAGAAGCAACTACTACACCTTTGGTTTTTCGTTTATATCCTCTACTGAGTACTGTAAGATTTTGGTTCTCATTAAAAAGAGAAATTAAATAATCAATAACGACAGATTTTCCTGTTCCACCAATGCTTAAGTTCCCTACTCCTATACTTTTATATTTAGTTTTTATTGATTTTAATATTCCCCAATCAAAAAAATAATTTCTTAAAGCTGTAATTCCACCATAAATGAGTGCTGCTGGAAATAACAATGGGGTTAACATTTTCATGCCCATGAAGATATATATTATATTTGTTTTATAAGAAATGATATGATAGTTAAAGAACTTCTCGAAACCCTTGAGCAATGGGCTCCAACAGCATATGCTGAAGACTTCGATAATGTTGGACTTTTGATAGGTGATAAAAAAAGTAACTGTTCAGGAGTTATAATCACTTTGGACTGCACTGAAGATGTTGTTGATGAAGCAATTTCTAAAAAATGTAATGTAATTATAAGTTTTCATCCTATCATTTTTAAGGGTCTAAAAAAAATTACTGGTTCAAATTATGTTGAAAGAGTTACTATAAAAGCGATAAAAAATAATATTTCAATTATTGTACTTCACACACGATTAGATAACCATCCTGAGGGAGTTAATCATGTATTATGTGATCGCCTTAAAATTAATAACTCTAGAGTATTGATTCCTAAAAAAGATAATCTTAAAAAGCTTGTAGCCTACGTTCCAGAAAGCCACACAGAATCAGTCCTCGATGCACTTCACGTGGCTGGAGCAGGAAACTTAGGTAAATATAGAGAATGTAGTTTTCTATTGGATGGAACAGGAAGCTTTAAGGGGATTGATAAAAGTAATCCTCATATAGGAAAACCATCCGAAAAAGTTTCGTTAAAAGAAATTCAGATTAATGTTGTGTTTGAATCTCATCTTCTTAATGAGATACAAAAAGCACTCCGTGAAGCTCATCCATATGAAACTGTAGCCTATGAAGTTTATTCATTAATCAATTCGTTTTCTGGAGTTGGAATTGGTCGTATAGGCTATTTAGAAAAAGAGATGGATTTATCTTCTTTTTTGAATCATTTAAAAAAACAATTAAAGTCGAATGCTATTAGACATAGCCCTCCTCCCAAAAAGTTAATTAAAAAAGTAGCTGTAGTAGCAGGCTCAGGAAGTTTTGCAATTGAAGATGCTAAACGACAAGGGGCAGATGCTTTTATCACAGCAGATTTAAAATATCATCAATTTTATCAAGGAGAAAAAAGTGTTTTATTAGTGGATGTTGGACATTATGAAAGTGAGCAATATGTGAAAAATTTGATATTTGATTATCTTACCAAAAAATTACCTAATTTTGCAATCGTTTTATCACAAACAAAAACAAATCCTGTTAACTATTTTTAGCTATGGCCAAAACAACTAAAGCAACTGTCGAAAGTAAATTAAGAGCTCTTTACGACCTCCAATTGATTGATTCAAGAATAGACGAAATCGTTAATCTAAGAGGAGAACTACCTCTTGAAGTTGAGGACTTAGAAAACGAAATAGCAGGTTTAAATACCAATTCTGATAAGATTAAATCAGAAATAGAAGACAGCGATAAACAGATATCTGAACAAAAACTAGTTATTGAAAATGCTAAGGAACTTTTAAAAAAATATGAAGAAAAGTTAAAAAATGTACGAAACAATAGAGAATATAATTCAATCGTAAAGGAACAAGAATATCAAGACTTAGAATCTCAATTGGCAGAAAAGAAAATCAATGAGATTAAAGCCCGTATTGAACAGAAAAAAGAGGAATTGGCTTTAGTTACTGAAAAATTAGATGAACGTAACGCTCATCTTAAGTCTAAAAAAAGTGAGCTTGATGCTATCTTAAAAGAAACGCACAAAGAAGAAGATTTATTACAAAAGAAATCTGCTGAATTTGAAAAAGGTATTGAAGAACATTTAATTACATCATACAAGCGAATAAGAGGAAGTGTAAGAAATGGACTTGCAATTGTATCAGTAGAAAGAGGTGCTTCTGGGGGGTCTTACTTTTCTATTCCTCCTCAAATACAACTTGAAATTGCATCTCGTAACAAAATTATTACTGACGAACATAGTGGCAGAATTTTAGTGGATTCAGAGCTAGCAAAAGAGGAAGAAACTAAGATTCAAAAATTAATTGGGAAATAATTCATTCCCAAAAGTCATACACAAGAACTGACTCTGTGTGTGGAACAAACAGCTTAACAAACTTTTTATGAGTAGGGTGAGGTAAATAAATACTATCCCTGTCTGTAGCTTTTGCAAATTTCATAGTCAAACTGTGTGAATAGCCTTTACCCAATCCCTCCGGAGAAACATTTTCCCCATAATTCAAATCCTCTACTCCGTTAATTGCCTGGAGACTATATGCTCCATCAGTGATTTTTTGTAGAACTTCAATGCTAGTTTCTTTTTTAAATTGAATCAATACCAGATGAACTAACATTTTCTGGTTTTTTTCATTTATTTTTATGTTATCACCCTCATTGCTTATGAAATAATAACCTATCAACATAGTAGCTAAATAAAATAAGCCTATAATTAAAAATGATAGCCGATCAGTTACACTAGCTTTGAGCATAAATGAATTTTTCTTAAATTTAATGTTTATACCTGAAAAGGTAAAGAGAAAGTAAAAGTCTTTTTAGAAAAAGCCTGCTCGGTTTTAAAGAATTAGAAATTAAACAAAATCAAATAATTGTCAGAATGGATGATTTAAAGAGCAGGCCAACAATAAACCTATTATATAATGACAATTATATTACGAAAAGGTTTAATTCTATTTTTTAAAGGAATAAAAAAAATAGAAACTAGATTAACCTTACAATAAATTTAAGTTCATAAAATGTTAAAGATTCATATTAATTTAATTTTTCTCTGTTGCCTTTTAATTGGATGTGTCTCAACTAAAAAGGTTTTTTTTGAAGATATCGTAGACACAAATGATAAGGCAATAAGCATACAAAACAAAAGGGTGTTTTCTTTTGATAAATCTGGAGTTTATTTCTCAAATCGTTTCGAAGGTGCACGTTTAAATGATGTTAAGAAGGAAAATGACAGCACATTTATTTTATTTATCAATCCTGAAAATGAACCTATAAATCTTAGTCCATTCTATGCATTTAAGGTCTGGAGTAAATCACCAAGAAATATTAGCCTAAAGTTTAAATACCCTAAAGGATATTCTCATAGATATATGCCAAAAATCCTATCCGAAGGTAAATGGAAAATAACTGACTCTATATCTTTTAATAATAATATCTTAAAATTAAATATTTCTAAAAATTCAAAAATTGTATCGGGTCAAGAATTAAACTCAAGTAATATTGTATATAATTGGGTTAATATTATTTTAAAGGATAAACAAAACTATGCAAGCTTTAGGGAAATTGGTAAAACAAAATTGAAAAGATCGCTCATGGTTATTGATATTAATAAAGGAAATAAAGAAAAAAAACCAATAGTTGTATTAATAACTCGGCAACACCCTCCTGAAGTAACTGGATATTTTGCTTTTCAATCTTTTCTGTCAACTATTCTCGAGGAAGACAATTTATCTTCAAGATTTTTAGAAAAGTACAGAATTCTTGCATTCCCTTTGATGAATCCGGATGGGGTAGACTTAGGAAATTGGAGACATAATGCAGGTGGGGTTGATTTAAATAGAGATTGGTCGTCTTATAATCAAAAGGAAATAAAGAATACAGTTAATTTTATTTCTAAAACTCTTAAAAAAAATCATTCAAAACTTGTTTTAGGACTTGATTTTCATTCAACATACTATGATATTTTCTACACTAACCAAGAAAGAATTTCAACATCTATGCCAAATTTTATAGATGAATGGTTTTCAAGTTTAGAAAATACTATTCCTAATTATAAGGTGAATGAAAAGTCAAGTAAGAGCAAACAACCTGTCTCCAAGGGTTGGTTTTTGAATGCTCATAAAGCAGTCGGAATAACATATGAAATAGGAGATAACACCCCAAGAGATCGAATCA
>Ga0315330_10000877_pt1 | contig 19724 bp, 16 predicted proteins | sample M140m34915metaG_FD_203453 | JGI IMG/M metagenome (GOLD analysis project Ga0315330, IMG submission 203453) | Ammonia-oxidizing marine archaeal communities from Monterey Bay, California, United States - M1 40m 34915 | ecosystem: Environmental > Aquatic > Marine > Intertidal zone | place: USA...
CTGTCATAAAAGATTGACAAAACTTCATTACCTCATTGTCTGATTTTCCTTTTGGATCAAAATCCGAACCACCCTTACCTCCTCCTATTGGAAGGGTTGTTAATGAATTTTTAAAAATCTGTTCAAAGCCAAGGAATTTAAGAATGGATAAGTTAACAGAAGGATGAAATCGTAAACCACCTTTATAGGGTCCAATTGCAGAATTAAACTCAACCCTATATCCTCTATTTACCTGCACTTCACCATTATCATCTAACCATGGAACTCTAAACATTATTGTTCTTTCTGGTTCAACAATTCTATCCAATATACGTGTTGTTTTATATTTTGGATTTTGCTCTATGAACGGAATGACAGCCTCAGCGACTTCCTGCACAGCTTGTAAAAATTCTGGTTCATGCGCATTTTTCAATGACACTCTATTCATAAATGCTTCAATTTCTGAATGGTAACTTGTCGACATAACAACTTAAATTTTAAAGGTTCAATCGAGGCAAAAGTAAGCAAGATTTACTAATGTTAAATGTTATTTATAAAAAAGTTAAAAGTGTTTTACAATTATTAATTATTCACCATATGTTCATCTAATTTTTATAGACAATAAATTGCATTAATTTTGCAGTGGCTTAAGCAACCTAACAGAAACAACTACGTTTAAGTAAAAGAAGATTATTAGAGATGATAAAAAGTAGATTTTTTAAGAGATTATGTGGTGTTTTATTCCTTCTCTCTTCAACCCATTTAATCAGCCAAGTTAATATCTGTCTAGGTGACGATACAACTTTATGTGCAGGTTCATCTGTTACTATTGATTTATGCTCTCCTGGAGGTCCGGAAGAATTTCTAGGTGGTATCCATCTAGATGCTCCTACAATAATCCCTACACTTTCAGATGATTCTTGGAGCGGTGCTGCAAATATTGGTTTCAATTTCACGTTTTATGGCAATACATACAATCAATTTGTCATGGGTTCAAATGGAATAATTTCATTCAACATGGGAAATGCCGGAGGATATTGCCCTTGGGCTCTTGGGACGGTAGGTCCATTGCCTTCAACAGCAACTACAGCCACCCATAATTCAATCATGCCCGCTTATCAAGATATGAATCCTAATGTATTTACAAGTCCAGATGGCAATATTCAATACCAAACCATAGGAACCGCACCTAATCGAATGTGTGTGATTCTATATAAAGAAATAGGTCAGTTCCAATGCGGAATTGATGAATGTAATTATTTTGGGGTCATTCTTTTTGAAACATCCAATAATATTGAGGTGCATCTCGGTAAGAAGACGACCTGCGGTACTTGGAATGGTAGTTTGGCGATTCAGGGTATTCAAAATTCTACTGGGACAATTGCACATATGACACCAGGAAGAAACAACACAGTCTGGGTAGCAGACAACGATGCATATCGTTGGGAATATCTAGGTGGAAATGACTATAATATATCGAACATTACATATACTCAAGTCACAGGTCAAGGGGTAAACATGGTATGGAATAATACACTCGGTGAAACATTTCCTTTTGTTCCTGGAACACCTTTAAATATCACAACTGTTCCTCCCACCACTACAGGTTACTTTTTGACAGCGGCATCCTGTGAAACAGCACTTGGTGCAGTTTCGGATACGAGTTTTATTAGTCCTGCTTCACCTGAAATTATCGTTTCTTCAACAGATGATATATGTAGCCAGGGAGTAGGTAGTGTAACAGCAACTCCAGGATCTGGTTCGCCTGAGCCATGTACATATTCATGGCCTGCACTTGGTGCATCAACCCAAACTGTTAATAATGTTTACCCTGGAACCTATTCCGTATTTATGGTTGATGGCAACGGATGCACATCAAATGCAACTATTACTGTTGGAGATAGCCCAGCAGCATTTACCTCCACCTCCACGCCTGTCGGATGCGCAGGTGGAACGGATGGGACAGCTACTGCAATAATGACACCCTCTGATGGTTCTGAAACCTTCATCTGGAGTAACGGACAAACTTCTGCCACGGCCACAGGCCTCGTTGCAGGGATTTATACCTGTGAAGTCACAGCTAGCTCTGGTTGCATAGGTAATATTACAGTAACCGTTGATCAAATCCCAGGAATGACTTTAAGTATTGCAAACCAAAACGATGCAACATGTAATAGCTTGAATACCGGTTCAATTGAGGTCGACGTGTCCGATGGAACCTCTCCATATATGTACAGTTGGGATCAAAGTACTTGCATTACAAATGAAGCGACTGATTTATTTGCTGGAACACACATGATTACCGTAACCGATTACAATGGATGTTCTGATCAAATTTCAGCGACTATTGGTGAGCCAGATGCATTGAGCATTAGTGATTTAACACCAGATAGTGTTATTTGTGCTGATGCCTTTATTAATCTTCAAGCGACGGGAAACGGAGGCTCATCAACCTACATATACTCATGGACTGCCAATGGGTCTAACATCGATGTTGGACAAACCATTACAGTCAACCCAGTAGCAAATAATACGCAATATTGCGTGACACTGAGTGAAGAATGTGGTTCTCCTGAAACAAGTGAGTGTCTATCGGTTACTTTTCCAAACAATATAACGCCAATCATAGCTCCCGACGTTGAAGTCCAATGTGTGCCTGGAGATTTTATTTTCTACAATAACACCATAGAAGGAGCGGATGTGGAAACGACTGAATTTTCTTTTTCTAATGGAGAAACATTTACAGCAAATGGTACGGAATCGATACAATCTACTTTTGATTTTCCTGGGACTTATGACTGTTATGTTACCATCACATCGACATATGGATGCTCATATACCGAAGAATTTCAAAACATTATAACAGTGACACCTCCACCGACAGCAGACTTCACCTTATCAAAAAACCCAGCCACTTGGTTTGAAACGGAAATACAAACAACAGAATCATGCGATGGTAATGTAGTTGACTTTCAATGGAATAGCCCGGGCGCTACATCTCTAACCAGTAATGAGGGCTCAGCCATGATTACGTATCCAGAAGGGGTATCAGGAACTTACTCAATAACCCTTATCGCTACGACCAATGAAGGTTGTTCTGATACGACAACATTGGAAGTTGAAATTGTCCCTGATATTATTTTTTACGCTCCAAACTCTTTCACACCGGATGACGATGAGCACAATCAAACATGGACAATTTTTGTAGAAGGGATTGATGAACAAAACTTCACTTTAGAAATATTTAATAAATGGGGAGAAACAATTTGGGAAACACATGATATTAAAGCTGAATGGGATGGAACGTATCATAAAGGAGTTGTTCCTGAAGGAACATATATTTGGAGAGCGATGTACAAAGAACTCGAAAATGATGGTAGAAAAATACACACCGGATACGTAAATGTGATTCGTTAAATAATAAATGATGTTTAAACACTACTCTTGTCTTTTTATAATACTACTTACCCTTGCTTCATGCGACGTATTGAATAAAGCAGCTTCAGATGCCGCAAATAATCTTATGAATGATGCATCATCAGATACACAACCTAGTCTAACAAATGCTGAAGTAATCTCTGGGCTTAAAGAAGCACTAAATGTTGGTATTGAAAACTCAGTTTCAATTACATCAGTTACAGATGGATTCCTTTCTAACAATAATATTAGATTGCCTTTCCCCCCTGACGCACTGAAGGTAAAAGAAAAAGCTTTAGACCTCGGACTTGGAGATCAAGTGCAAAAGTTTGAAACAACATTGAATAGAGCGGCCGAAGAGGCATGCAAAGAAGCGCTGCCGATTTTCAAAAAAGCAATCACAGACATGTCATTAAGTGATGGATTTGCTATACTTAACGGTGGAAATGGTGCGGCGACAAAATATTTAAAGGAGCAAACCACTGAAAGCCTTACAAGCGCGTTTTCACCTAAAGTCAAGTCGGCTATTGCCGAAGTTAAGCTCACCGATTATTGGAACCCACTCATCAATAAATACAATACAGCCATGATGCTGACTGGTGGTGAGAAAATAAACCCAGACCTTGACGTTTTTGTTACCAAAAAAGCAATTGAGGGCTTATTTTTCATGGTTGAAGCTGAAGAGAACAAAATTAGGCTAGATCCAGTAGCTAGAGTTACTGAACTACTCAGTAGAGTCTTTGGAAGTTTAACCAACTGATATTCTTTGAGAAAATTCGCCCCTACAGAGCTTGTCTTAAACGCTAAAAACCATGTGTATCATCTTGGAGTTTCGTCAAAGGACTTGTCAACAAAAATCATACTCGTTGGTGATCAAGATAGGGTCACTTTAGTTTCAGAACAATTCGATTCTATTGAATTCAAATCGAATCATAGAGAATTCTTCTGTCATACTGGTCTCTATAAAAACAAACGAATAACAGTATTATCAACGGGAATTGGCACAGATAATATTGATATAGTAGTTAACGAACTGGATGCCGCATTCAATATAAATCTTGAAACAAGAGAAGAAAAACCAAACCAAACCAAACTAGAGCTACTCAGAATTGGAACTTGTGGTTTATTACAAGCCGATATACAGTTACATACTTATGTTTTAAGCGAGTATGCTTTGGGCCTCGATAATGTTGGGCATTTTTACGCTTTACACCAATCAGACGAAGAAAAAAAGCTCCTCAAATCGATTCAAGATCAATCTCTCTTTCCCAGGCATATTATTCCATATATACAGAAAGCATCTACTAATTTCTTGACAAAATTTGAGACAGATGATACGATTAAAGGAATAACGGTTACTAGTTCAGGTTTCTATGGGCCACAGGGAAGGACACTACGTTTACCTACGTATACCTTGGACCTCCATGAAAAACTACAAAGATTCAAACATCACAGGCATCGCTTTGTTAATTTTGAAATGGAAAGCTCAGCATTGTTTGCGCTGGGAACGGCATTGGGACACTCGTGCGCAACAATATGTTTGGGTATAGCCAATAGACCTGCTAAAAAGTTTTCAAGTGACTATAGCATTCAAATGAAAGAACTAATTAAACATGCTTTAGAAAGATTATAGAATCGAAGTAGATTACCCTATTCTTCTTATATCTGCACCAATATTATTCAATCGAATATCTATATCTTGGTATCCACGATCAATCTGCTCAATATTATGAATGGTACTTTTTCCATTGGCAGATAGTGCTGCAATCAGCAATGAAACTCCTGCACGAATATCTGGAGAGGTCATCTGTATTCCTCTTAAAGAATTCTTTCTATTCAAACCTATTACCGTTGCTCGGTGTGGATCACATAGAATAATCTGTGCACCCATATCAATCAACTTGTCCACAAAGAATAATCGAGATTCAAACATTTTTTGATGAATCAATACAGAACCTTTAGCCTGAGTTGCAACCACAAGAATAATAGATAATAAATCAGGAGTAAAACCTGGCCAAGGAGCATCCGAAATGGTCATGATCGAACCATCTATAAAGGTTTCTATTTCGTAGCTCTCCTGCGCTGGAACAAATATGTCATCCCCCTTTCTTTCCAATGTGATGCCTAACCTTCTAAAAATAGTCGGGATAATACCAAGGTTTTCCCAACTTACATCCTTTATTGTTATTTCTGATTGTGTCATTGCAGCAAGCCCTATAAAAGAACCTATCTCAATCATATCAGGAAGAATACGGTGGTAGCACCCACCTAAATCCTTAACACCTTTAATTGTCAACATGTTAGAACCGATACCTGTGATTTTGGCACCCATTGAATTTAACATTTTGCAAAGCTGTTGCAGATAAGGTTCACATGCTGCATTGTAAATAGTAGTCTCGCCTTTAGCCATAACTGCTGCCATCACAATATTTGCGGTTCCAGTAACCGAAGCTTCATCCATATGGATATATGTCCCTTTAAGATTTTCGCCTTCTACTGCATAAAAATGTTCACCTGCATCATAATTGAATTTAGCACCCAAAGCGATCATACCTGCAAAGTGGGTATCCAACCTTCTTCGACCAATCTTGTCTCCTCCTGGCTTTGGCAAATAACCGACTCCAAATCTAGCAAGCAAAGGACCAACAATCATCACAGAGCCTCTTAATGAGCCCGCCCTAGTCTTAAAATCTTCAGATTGTAAATAATCAATATTAATTTCTTTGGCTTGAAATATATATGTCCCCTTTTCGACCTTTTCCACTTTAACCCCCATAGCCTGCATTAACGCAATTAGCTTATTGACATCAATAATATCTGGAATGTTAGAAATAGTAACCTTTTCAGGTGTTAGTAATGGGGCACACAACACTTGTAATGCCTCGTTCTTTGCTCCTTGTGGTGTCAGCTCACCTTTTAGAGGTTTCCCTCCATAAATTTCAAACGAAGCCATACGCGCTATCTTTTATATCTCTTCTTTTTAGACTTATAATTATTATTTGTCCTTGTATTCTTTTTGTTCTGACCTATGGTCCTAAGAATTTGATTTGTATTGGTCAAATCATCAGGGTTATCTAATACTAACTCGTTGTTCGACAATTCCTTGATATTTTCCGCAATTACATTGTTTTCAACAGCATTGTTGTTATGCGTTAAATACTGCATTTTCATAAAGTTAGCCATCGACATTTTCAAAGCTTGCTTCGCCTCTGGGTCGGCAACTTCATTTGCATCACTCAAAATTTTCTCTGTGTATTTGCCGTAATGACCATACTTAATTCTTCCTTTTGGATAAATCATTAGATCAGGCTTCTCACTCAAGACCTCTTTATTAGGAATTTCATAAGGAGAATCTACATCTAACTGAAAATCAGACATTACGAAAAGGTGCGTCCATAATTTAGGCCTGTAATCATCCACATCTCTTAGGTGAGGGTTAAGCTGTCCCATCACTTCAATAATGGCTTGAGCTGCACTATTTCTCTCTGAACGATCTTTAATCTCCATCGCGTGAGATATCATATTCTGAACGTTTCTTCCATATTCCGGAAGAATAAGCTTTTCTCTTGTTGTATTGTATTCCATATTTAGTCTTCTAACAAATTACCTAAAGCGTTGTTGTAAATCTCTTTTGCATCGTTCACAAAACCATAGTGTTCGTCATCAACGACAAGCTTGCCTTTAGTAACATGTCCTAGCAAGGTAAAATTAACTTTTGAATTAACCATGTGTTCAAGGAACAAATCTTCTTGATCCTCAGAAACAGTTACCACAATTCTGCCTTGCCCCTCTCCAAATAAGAAAGCATCCTCACGGATTTCAGAATCTGTCACAATATCAAAACCTAAATCTCTAGGAAACGACATTTCCACTAAAGTCACATAGAGACCTCCATCTGCAACATCATGCGCAGCATTAATTCTATTTTGCTGAATCAACTCCTTGGTCACTTTATGCACTTTATGCTCATAATCTAAATCAAAATAAGGAGCTGGAGAGGCTTTTACACCATGATAGTTGGCTAAATATTCAGAGGATGAAATATCTTCCTCGTATTTTCCAATCAAGAAAATCAGATCGCCTTTACCTTTAAAATCTAATGACATTAGTTTATTCTTATCCTCTAGGATTCCAATCATTCCAATTGTCGGTGTTGGGAAAACAGGTACCTCAACTCCATTAATCACAGATTGGTTGTAAAAAGAAACATTACCACCTGTTACAGGGGTGTTAAATTTCAAGCAAGCTGCGGACATGCCTTTGATTGCCCCGACGAACTGCCAATAAGACTCAGGGTTGTAAGGATTACCAAAATTCAAGCAATTCGTAATTGCACTTGGCTCCCCACCTGAACAAGCAATGTTTCTTGCCGCCTCAGAAACAGCAATCATCGTTCCGACCTCTGGATCAGCATTTACATATCGTGAATTACAATCAACAGTCATCGCCAAAGCTTTGTTGGTTCCTTTGATGTTTACAACGCCTGAATCCGAAGGAACGTTTGTTGTCATGGTCCTTGTACCCACCATAGAATCATACTGCTCATAAACCCAACGCTTTGACGCTATATTAGGCATTGCAAGCATAGCATCAGCAACTTTTTTTAAATTCTCAGGCTGCTCGATGGAATTAATATCAAATTTCTTAAACTCTTCATAATACGCAGGCTCCTTATATTCTCGTTCGTATTGAGGAGCACCTCCTCCAAGAACTAATGATTCGGCTGGAACATCCCCTACCTGCTCACCGTTCATATAATAACGAATCCTTTGTGTATCAGTTACAACACCAATTTCTTCCGCATGAAGGTCCCATTTATCAAAAATATCTTTTACGATTTGCTCCTTACCTTTCTGAACAACAACGAGCATACGTTCTTGCGACTCAGATAGCAAAATTTCATAAGGCAGCATATTCAACTGTCGAGTAGGAACTTTGTCCAAATCTATTTCCATTCCGACCTCGCCAGCCGCACTCATCTCACAAGTTGAACATGTAATACCGGCAGCACCCATATCCTGCATTCCAACAATAGCATCAGTTTCAGATAATTCCATTGTCGCCTCAAGTAGTAATTTCTCCATGAAAGGATCACCCACCTGAACAGAAGGTAAATCGGAAGCGGAATCTTCAGTAATATCTTTGGAAGCAAATGCTGCTCCAGCGATTCCATCCTTACCTGTTGAAGAACCAACAATGAAAACAGGATTACCAGGTCCTTTAGCCGTAGCTGAAATCATTTTAGTCGTATCAATTGTTCCGGCAGAAAAAGCATTTACTAATGGATTTGTGTTGTACGAATCCTCAAAGGCAACCTCTCCTCCAACAATCGGAATCCCAAATGCATTACCGTAATCGCCAATACCTTTCACAACTCCTTTTACTAACCATTTAGTTCTGTCGCGTTCTATGTTTCCAAAACGCAAAGAATTTAATTGCGCAATAGGCCTAGCACCCATTGTAAATATGTCTCTGTTAATACCTCCTACGCCAGTTGCTGCACCTTGATAGGGCTCTAAGGCACTAGGGTGATTATGGGATTCTATTTTAAAAACACAACCCATACCGTCACCGATATCTACCAATCCTGCATTCTCTTCACCCGCCTTTACAAGCATGTGAGGACCATCTTTAGGTAGGGTCTTTAACCATAAAATTGAGTTCTTGTACGAACAATGTTCAGACCACATGACAGAATAAATAGCAGTTTCTGTGAAATTTGGTGTACGACCAAGAATTTCCTTAATCATTTCAAATTCATCTTCTCTTAGACCTAAATCTACCGCTTGCTCTACTGTTGCTTCTTTTTGGAGGGTTTCGCTCATTTGTTCTTTATTATCAGACAAAAATAAGTATAAAATAGGTATCTCATTCCATATTAAAAAAGAATTAAATCTACCTCTATACGATATTTGATAAAGAAACTAAAACACTATCGGATTTCATTATTTTAAGTATTTTTGTTCCCTAAAATAAGTACTATGAATTATGACATTATTGTAGTAGGAAGTGGTCCAGGAGGATACGTTACTGCTATTCGAGCATCACAGCTCGGTTTAAAGACAGCAATCGTTGAAAGAGAAGCTTTAGGTGGAATATGTCTGAACTGGGGCTGTATCCCAACAAAGGCGCTTTTGAAATCTGCAAATGTATTTGAGTACTTAAGTCATGCTTCTGATTACGGTATAACCGTTAAAGATGCGAAAGCAGACTTCAGTGGAATGGTAAAAAGAAGCCGAGATGTTGCTGATGGAATGAGCAATGGCATCAAGTTCTTAATGAAGAAAAATAAAATTGATGTATTGACTGGAAATGGAAAAATCAAAGCAAACAAAACGGTCTCTGTCACGGACGAAGCGGGTAAAAGCACAGACTATACTGCTTCAAAAGGTGTAATTATCGCTACAGGTGCGAGATCGAGAGCATTGCCTAATTTACCACAAGACGGTAAAAAAATAATTGGATATAGACAAGCCATGACTTTGAAGTCACAACCTAAGAAAATGGTAGTTGTGGGTTCGGGAGCAATTGGTGTTGAATTCGCATATTTCTATAACGCAATTGGAACAGAAGTAACTATTGTAGAATATCTTCCAAACATTGTCCCAGTTGAAGATACAGATGTATCAAAGCAACTTGAAAAAACATTTAAAAAATCTGGGATCAAGGTGATGACTGGTTCGTCAGTAGAAAGTGTAGATACCTCAGGTAAACAATGTGTAGTTTCAGTTAAAACTGCTAAAGGAGAAGATAAAATTGAATGTGATGTTGTATTATCTGCTGTAGGTATTCAAGCAAATATTGAAAATATAGGCTTAGAAGAAGTTGGGATCGTCGTAGACAAAGGAAGAATTCTCGTTGATGACTTTTACCAAACAAATATGCCGGGCTACTTTGCCATCGGCGATGTTGTTCCCGGTCCAGCATTAGCGCATGTCGCATCAGCAGAGGGGATTGTTTGTGTAGAAAAAATAGCAGGTCATCATCCTGAAGCAATTGATTACGGAAATATCCCAGGCTGTACCTACTGTTCTCCTGAAATAGCTTCCGTGGGAATGACTGAAAAAGCAGCCAAAGAAGCTGGAATCGAGCTGAAAATCGGAAAATTTCCTTTTTCTGCCTCAGGTAAGGCAAGTGCAGCAGGCGCAAAAGACGGTTTTGTCAAATTATTATTCGATGCAAAATATGGTGAGCTTCTAGGGGCGCACATGATTGGTGCCAATGTCACAGAAATGATTGCAGAAATTGTTGCGATTCGTAAACTTGAAACAACGGGAGAAGAATTGATAAAAACGATTCACCCGCACCCAACAATGTCAGAAGCCGTAATGGAAGCAGCAGCAGCAGCCTACGGTGAAGTAATTCATTTATAGACTAAGCTTCAGGACATTTTAATGGACAACAAATAACAACATAATTGTTGTCATTAGCTCAAGTATGAAATACAAATTCCAGATATAACGAAAGTTATTTTCATTGTTCTTAAGGTATAAGATGATTGCTGGCAGTAGTCCAAAAAACAATAAAAGCCGAAGATCTAAGACCAAGGCCAATATCACAAGAACGGCATGACATAAGTGTAAGACCCAATGAAAAGATAGCTTTTCTTGAATATTCCAAACGATAAAGCTTATTAAAAAGAAGAAAAGACTTAAAACCAACAAAATATCCGGAATGACCGAAGTATTTATATACGTGAGCTGACTTTGATTTAACAAAGTTGCCGTGAGTATTGGATTGATACTAATTTTTAATATTACACCTAAAAGAAATAAATAGCCATACCCTTTTCTACTCTGTGCATTTAAATATAGAAATCGTAATACACCCCAAAGTAAAACGAAATCAAAAACAGGAAATGGAAGTAAAAAAAAATAAGATTCCAAAAAGAGTCCTAAACCATAGACTAAAAAGGTCAATACGGTTAGGAAAATAAATTTCTTCTCTCTAATCATCATATCCGATTACATCATAGATGTAGTCGAAGGTTGAAAGAATTTCAGCCTTACCATCAACGATGGCTATGTCATGTTCGAAATGTGCGCTAGGCATTCCGTCCTCGGTAACAATAGTCCATTGATCTTCCAGTGTACGAACTTTTTCAGTACCCATGTTGATCATAGGCTCAATGGCAATTGTTAATCCATTTTGGATTTTTTTACCACGACCCCTACGTCCGAAATTAGGAACTTGAGGTTCTTCATGCAATGTTTTACCCAAACCGTGTCCAACGAGATCCCTTACCACACCAAAATCATTCTTTTCAGCGTGTTGCTGTATAGCCCAACCAATATCCTCCAATCTATTGGCAGTTGTGCATTGCTCAATACCTAAATAAAGGCACTCTTTGGTAATTTTAAGCAGATGACTTCGCTCATCAGATACCTCACCTACCTTAAAAGTATATGCATGATCACCATAATAGCCCTTGTATATAGCACCACAATCTACTGAAACGATGTCACCATCTTCAAAAGGTTTTTCAGTAGGTAAACCATGTACAACTTGCTCATTCACTGAAATCAGCAAGGTACTAGGACAACCATAAAGACCCAGGAATCCTGGTTTCGCATCTTGCGAAAGGATATAATCATGTGCCATTTTATCCAATGACAGCGGCGTTACACCCGGCTTTATTAGTTTAGCCACCTCACCTAGTGTTCTGCTTACCACCTGCGCTGCATCACGCATGATGGCGATTTCCTCTTTTGATTTATATAATATCATGTATTTATTAAATAACGACATGGGGTCGCAAAGGTAGATAATTCTTGTTGATAGATAAATCGATAATTAACTTAATGTATTCAACCATTGCATGGTATCTAATTGATCAGCATAATCATCCAATGCCGGACATTGGGCAGTACCAAAAGGGAAGCCATTCAATCCTACTGAACATTGTATGGTCTCCTTGTGCTTTTCGAGATAATCATGAACCTCATTCAAGTCTTTGTAAAAATGATAGTAGATCATACCAAGCGGAGAATGCAGCTCTTTTGTCTCCTTCATTAAAACAAAATTATTGTCCAACAATTTTTCTTGATTCATCAAATGAACCGCCTTGTTATAATCATAATTATTACCGTACTTTTTATTATTAATCACCTCTCCTTGATGAACGATATGCTCAAAAACCTTATTGATATCATAAGATTCCGGAAGTAAGAGATGGGAAACACTTCGACAGCCACGTCCGAAAAAATCAAAAATATCATTACTCAATGACATAAGATCTGCGGCTGTTTCACCACCACTCAGAACGGCAACTGACGTCCTGTTCTTTCTAAAAATATGTGGGTATTTGGAAAAATATTGTTCAAAATGAATAAAACTTGCATTACTACCCGTCGCAATTACCGCGTCAAAGCCTTTCATGTTACGACTAGAAAATGAGATGTATTCTCGTATTTCAGGATAAAAACAAACCAAGAACTCTACCAAAACCGGTAAAAGCTTGTCGTCTTCCGAGCTCATTTTAGCCATAACTTTATTTCCCGAAAGAAGTACACAAAGAAAATCATGAAAACCAACAAGCGGAATGTTACCAGCCATAATAACAGCTATAGTTTTTGGCTGGCTTGTAAATGTATATTTCGCGCACCAAGACGTCAAACTATCTGATTCCAATGTGCTCCCAAGATTGAGCATAGATTTTCTCACCATCGTTTCTGTAAACCACCCATTATGATGCTTTAGCCGTCCTATAGTAGTAATAAGCTCAATGTACTCGCTCTCAGTAACACCTATTTCAAAATTATTCCAGGGTTTATTTTCACCTATATTTCGCAACACAACACCGAGCTGACTAAAGGCTTGAATTAATGGTTTTCTTTTCACGGTACAAATATACTAAGCTTCTTTTTTGTAAGATTGAACAAAAGATTGAAATTTGGGGTTTATATTTGTGTAAAAATTGTTTGTTATGTCCATAATGATAACCGATGAATGTATAAACTGCGGAGCCTGCGAACCGGAATGCCCAAATAATGCGATTTATGAGGGTGGTGCCGAATGGAATTACTCGGATGGTACTTCATTAAATGGTAGCATCACAACACTTAATGGCGATGAAGTTGACGCGGATCAATCTTTTGAACCTGTTGACATGGATGTTTACTACATATCGCATGAAAAATGCACGGAGTGTGCAGGTTTTCATGACGAACCTCAATGCGCAGCCGTATGCCCGGTAGATTGTTGTGTGGATGATCCTAATTATCGAGAATCTGAAGATGAACTCCTGGCGAAAAAAAGCTTTTTACATCTATAGAGGCTCAGCAATAGAAACCTTAATATCTATATAAGAGGCACCTACGCCTCGCTGGCTGTAGTTTGCGTCATTCATATCGTATCCCCTTCTGCCTCTTAAGCACAATAAAATTTCACTCTTCAAACGACCTTCTCCAACACCATGAATAATAAGAATACGTGTTGTTTTTTTCTTTAAATGCTGATTGACAAATCGTTTAAAGGTATTCATCTGAATAGTGAATTTCTCATGTGCGGAGACCTCATATCTTGGATTATCAAATGATTCATAGTGAAGGTCTAGCCTCGGAATGTCTTGGGTATTTATTTTAATCGTTTTAGGCTTGACTTGATCAATGTCTTTAGCTTGCACATCACCCGTTTCAAAATGATGTATTTTAACAGCTTTATCAAACGGTATTTTTATTTCGAAACCATGTTCATCTTTAACAAACATCAAATCCTTTCCGATAGACTCGACAGTGTAACGACCTGTTTCATTTAAAATGGAAATAACCTCACCGATAGTGAACATAATGGGCAATATTACATGTTTCTTCTGTATTGACCACCTACCTCAAACAAAGCGTTAGTAACTTGCCCAAGCGAAGCATGCTTGCAGACCTCCATAAGCTCTTCGAACATATTTTGATTGTTCACAGCCGCATCCTGAATCTTCTTGATACCCTTTGTTGTAGAATCTTTCTCTGATTCATGCAAATTATTGAGCATTTCGATTTGGTATTGCTTTTCGTCCTCTGTTGCTCTAATGACCTCTTTCGGTAATATCGTAGGAGAGCCCTTTGAGCTTAAAAATGTGTTTACACCAATAATTGGGAATTCACCTGTATGCTTAAGTGTTTCATAATAGAGAGACTCCTCCTGAATCTTAGACCTTTGATACATGGTCTCCATAGCACCTAAAACTCCTCCGCGCTCAGTAATTCTATCGAACTCAGAAAGCACAGCCTCTTCAACTAAATCTGTTAGGTCTTCAATAATAAAGCTTCCTTGAAGCGGATTTTCATTTTTAGCTAAACCAAGCTCTCTATTTATGATCAACTGGATCGCCATTGCACGTCGAACAGACTCTTCTGTTGGAGTAGTGATGGCCTCGTCATAGGCATTCGTATGTAATGAGTTACAATTGTCATAAATCGCATACAAGGCCTGCAATGTTGTCCGGATATCATTAAAGTCAATCTCCTGTGCATGTAACGAACGACCCGAAGTTTGAATGTGATACTTCAACATTTGCGCCCTTGAATTTGCACCATATTTCTTCGCCATTGCTTTGGACCATATCTTTCTTGCCACCCTACCGATTACCGCATATTCAGGGTCAATTCCATTGGAAAAGAAAAAAGATAGGTTTGGACCAAAATCATTGATATTCATTCCTCGGCTTAGGTAATACTCGACATAGGTAAAGCCATTGGCTAGTGTAAAGGCCAGTTGAGTTATTGGATTGGCTCCTGCTTCCGCAATATGATATCCAGAAATGGATACAGAATAAAAATTTCGGACACCTTTATGGATAAAGTATTCTTGAACATCTCCCATTAACCGCAAAGCGAATTCAGTAGAAAAAATACACGTATTTTGTGCTTGATCTTCTTTTAAAATATCAGCTTGAACAGTACCTCTAACTTGGGTAAGGGTTTTAGCTTTAATCTCGTTGTATATAGCTGCAGGTAACACCTGATCTCCTGTGATACCAAGCAACATAAGACCAAGACCATCATTTCCCTCAGGAAGGTCACCATTATAACTTGGACGCTTGACCCCTTTAGCCTTATAGATAGACTTAATTTTCTTTTCAATAGCTTCCTCAAGACCTTCTGCTTTAATATACTTCTCACAATTTTGATCAATTGCTGCATTCATAAAGAAAGCCAAAAGCATTGGGGCTGGACCATTTATCGTCATTGATACCGAAGTCGCCGGATGGCTTAAATCAAAACCTGAGTATAATTTTTTCGCATCATCCAAACAACAAATAGATACACCTGCATTTCCAATCTTTCCATAAATATCAGGACGTAGGTCAGGATCATTCCCATAAAGTGTTACCGAATCAAAAGCTGTAGACAATCTTTTAGCCGGCATTCCCAAACTTACATAATGAAATCTTTTGTTTGTTCTTTCAGGTCCTCCTTCTCCAGCAAACATACGGGTCGGATCTTCACCTTCCCTCTTGAACGGGAACAATCCTGAAGTATATGGGAATTCTCCAGGGAAATTTTCTTGAAGCACCCAACGAAGTATATCGCCCCAACCATTATATTTCGGAGATGCAACTTTGGGTATATCAGAATGGGAAAGCGATTTCGTATGGGTCTGTATTGACAAAGTCTTATCCCTTACCTTAAATTCGAATATTGGATTCTTAAATGATTGCTTACGTGTATCCCAGTTTTGTAATATTTCCCAATTCTTAGGATCAAAATTTAATTTTTCCTTCTCTAAAACCTCTTGAATATTTTTTATTAATCGGTCCTTATCATCATAATCCGATTCTTTCAGTGTGTCAATCGTTTGCGTCAAACCAAATAATTTATCGGCAACTTTAACCTGTGCTTCAACCCATGTATTATATGCTCTATTGTTTTCTGAAATCTCAGATAAATACCTTGTTCGATCGGGAGGTATTACAAAAATCTTCTCTGACATTTCACGCGTAATTTCAAATGTAGAATGAAGCGCTGCATCAGTCTTTTCTACAAGCTGATCCATGATTATCTTGTAGAGCGAATTCATGCCAGGATCGTTAAACTGAGAGGCTATTGTTCCGTGAACAGGCATATCGTCTACACTAGCATCCCAGAGGTTATGATTTCGCTGGTATTGCTTCCTCACATCTCTTAGTGCATCCAGTGCACCTCTTTTATCAAATTTATTGAGCGCAATGACGTCTGCGAAGTCAAGCATATCTATTTTCTCAAGCTGCGTTGCCGCTCCGTATTCTGGAGTCATTACATAAAGAGATACATCAGAATGATCTAATATTTCCGTATCTGATTGACCTATGCCGGAAGTTTCAAGAATAATTAAATCATAACCTGCTGCTTTTAGTATTGAAAGTGCCTCTGCAACATGTTTTGACAAGGCTAGATTAGACTGTCTCGTTGCCAAAGAGCGCATGTATACACGGCTGTTTTTAATTGAGTTCATTCTGATTCGATCACCAAGTAAGGCACCTCCAGTTTTTCTTTTAGAAGGATCCACGGAAACTACGGCAATTTCCTTGTCTTCAAAATCAACAAGAAATCTACGGACCAATTCATCAACTAATGATGATTTACCAGCACCACCTGTTCCAGTGATACCAAGTACAGGAATAGAACTCTTTGCCGAAATATTTCTAATCTCAGTCAAGGCCTCTTCATGTATTTTTGGGAAATTCTCAGCTGCAGATATAGTCCTCGCTATAGCGGGAACATCCTTGCTTCTTATCTTTTTTATATCATGTTCTAAATTTTCACCTAAACCATAATCACAACGCTCAACCAAATCATTAATCATCCCTTGTAAACCCATGGTTCTTCCATCGTCAGGGTGATAAATTCTTTCCACACCATAATCCTGTAAAACTGAAATCTCTTCAGGTAATATAGTTCCACCTCCTCCACCAAAAATTTTGATGTGAGGCGCTCCTTTTTCACACAGAAGATCATACATATATTTAAAATACTCATTATGTCCCCCTTGGTATGAGGTCATGGCTATAGCCTGAGCATCCTCCTGTATGGCACAATCCACAACTTCCTCAACAGAACGGTCGTGTCCAAGGTGTATTACCTCGCAACCTGTCGACTGAATAATCCGACGCATAATATTAATAGCAGCATCATGGCCGTCAAACAAAGATGCGGCTGTTACAATTCTGATTTTATTTTTGGGCCTATAAGGTGGGATTTGTTCCATTTAATCTACGATTTAAACGCCTCCAAAAGTACAAAAATCAAGTCAAATCAATTGATGTTATCAAATAGAATAAAATGTAGTCTTATTAATCATTGAGCAGCAGACTCGAAAACCCAGTAATTTCCATATTTACTGCTTGCATTGTGGTAGTAGCCAACACCCATATGGGTAGCACTTTTATTCAATAAGTTCTTTTTGTGACCTGGACTATTTACCCATCCTTCAAAAACTGATTGAGGTGATGTGTATCCTGCTCCAATGTTTTCTGTATTCGCAAATCCATCATAAAAACGGCCAATTCGTTTGAATGTAGAAATGCCTCTCTGCAAGGAATGACTATTGCGATTGTGCGTCGCATGCTCAAAATAATTTTCATTAGCCATGTCTGCCGCATGATAACGACTAGCTTGCATGAGCGACTTATTAACGTGAAGAGGTTCTAAGCCGTTTTGGATTCGATATCGATTGATCAAATCAAGAAGTTCAACTTCATAAGAATGATTCAAAACTTCAATGTATTCCTTACCTGATGGGTTAGTATTAAAGAGGATAGAAACTGGGCCATCATGTGGCGAAGTAAATGACAGCAAGAGCATGCTCAAAACAATAAAAACCTGCACTGATTTCATAAGGAATATCTTTACTTACCATAACATGGGAAACAAACATGGTTACGAATTTTCAAGGGAATTGTACTCTAACTCCGTACTTCGTTCAAATGGGTATTTACAAGAAATCATTTCTTTAACCCGAAGCATTTCGGGATATTTTTCTGCCTTATATGAAGTTTTCATGTGCGTAGAACCGATACACTGAATTTCCTCAAATGAGGTTTCAGATATAATTCGATAAAATGATTTTTGATTCGATAATTTTCTATAAATCGGATAAACAGACATGTTTTAAGCAATTGAACTGTAAATTTATTCATTAGTTCTGAAATCTAAAAAAGGCCTCTAAATGTATTAATTCATATCTTGGTCTCTAATTAATACATATGAATAGTTCCTTAAGTAATCAAGACCGAAATAGTTTGAGTCAGGCAAACAAGAAGCGCAAGGAATATCGTAAAAAGCTTTTACAGCTTAAAAAGAAACGCCCCAAACAGGTCAATGAGCGGTTCAATACGTTCCACGATGATGAATTTGAAAAGACGGATTGTTTGAAATGCGCGAACTGCTGCAAAACAACAAGTCCAATATTTAGGAATGTGGATATTAATCGTCTGTCAAAACATATGAGAATGAAAGTTGGAGCATTTACTGAAAAATATTTAAAACTTGATGACGACAATGATTATGTTCTAAAAAAATCACCATGTTCGTTTTTGAATAAAGATAACACCTGCAGTGTGTATGACTTTCGGCCCTTGGCGTGCAGAGAATACCCCCATACCGATCGAAAAAACGTTTTACAAATCATTGACTTGACAATCAATAATACAGCGGTTTGTCCTGCCGTCGCAAGAATTGTCGAAAAAATAATTCAAGATTAAAACACAACATTGTACTCATTTCAAATGTTTCTTTGCATATGATTGCATTCCATCCCATATATGTTCATGAGCTTCCAGAAAACCACCGTTTTCCGATGGAGAAATATGACCTTCTACCAAGACAACTCGTCCATGAAGGAACAATTAATCAAAATCAATTCTTTGCACCAGGTTCAATTCAAAACATACATGTTGAAGCCGTTCATTGCAGTGACTATCTCAAACGCTTAAGAAATCTTGATATAAGCAAAAAGGAACAACGTACTTCAGGGTTTATTCATAATGACATCTTGATCAAACGTGAATGGACCATCATGGAAGGAACAAGAAAGGCCGCAGAGCTTGCCATGGATGCAAATATCTGCTTCAATATTGCAGGTGGTACCCATCATGCATTTTTAGATCGAGGAGAAGGCTTTTGCCTACTAAATGACCAAGTGATTGCTGCAGATTGGCTTATAAAGCAAAAAAAAGTCAATAAAATACTAATTTTAGATCTCGATGTACACCAAGGCAATGGAACTGCATCCTTATGCTCAAATCGTGACAACATCTTCACCTTTAGCATGCACGGAAAAAACAATTATCCTCTTCGTAAGGAGGCATCGGATATCGATATTGAACTCGAAGATGCGACAAAAGACGCAAAATATTT